>ENA-OPZZ01000559-OPZZ01000559.1-human-gut-metagenome-genome-assembly--contig:-NODE-559-length-28887-cov-6.462483_pt1 | contig 28887 bp, 16 predicted proteins | sample MGYA00242487_ERZ504511 | MGnify/ENA primary metagenome ERZ504511 (study PRJEB26092, sample SAMD00036241) | human gut metagenome | host: Homo sapiens | study: EMG produced TPA metagenomics assembly of... | reverse complement strand
GTTATGGACTTGGCAGGTGTTGCCCACCTAGCCACCATCAAGGCCCGTGTTCCGTTTATGAACTTCTTCGACGGCTTCCGTACTTCTCACGAAATCCAGAAGATTGAAATGTTGGAGAACGAAGACCTCGCTCCGCTTATCGACCAGGAAGCTTTGGCTGAATTCCGCGCACGTGCATTGAAACCCGATGAACCGGTTGCCCGTGGTATGGCCGCAAAATCCTGACCACTTCTTCCAACACCGTGAATCTTGCAACAACTACTATGAAGCAGTTCCGGCTATCGTTGAGGAATACATGAACGAGATTTCCAAAATCACAGGCCGCAAGTATGGTTTGTTCGATTACTACGGTGCAGAAGATGCAGAACGCGTTATCATCGCCATGGGTTCTGTAACGGAAGCTGCCCGCGAAGCTATCGACCACCTCGTTGCCAATGGCGAAAAGGTTGGTTTGGTTGCCGTTCACTTGTATCGTCCGTTCTCTGCCAAGCACTTCCTTGCCGCCGTTCCCAAGACTGCCAAGAAGATTGCCGTACTGGACCGTACGAAAGAACCGGGTGCTAACGGCGAACCGTTGTACCTCGACGTAAAAGACTGCTTCTACGGTGCAGAGAATGCTCCGGTTATCGTAGGCGGCCGTTATGGTTTGGGTTCCAAGGATACTACTCCTGCTCAAATCCTCGCCGTTTACAAGAATCTGGCTATGCCGATGCCGAAGAACCACTTCACTATCGGTATCGTGGACGACGTTACCTTCACTTCTCTGCCCCAGGAAGAAGAAATCGCATTGGGCGGCGAAGGCATGTTCGAAGCCAAATTTTACGGTTTGGGCGCTGACGGTACAGTAGGTGCCAACAAGAACTCCGTAAAGATTATCGGTGACAACACCGACAAGCACTGCCAGGCCTATTTCTCTTACGACTCCAAGAAATCAGGCGGTTTCACTTGCTCGCACCTGCGTTTCGGCGACACTCCTATCCGCTCTACATACCTGGTAAATACGCCTAATTTCGTGGCTTGCCACGTTCAGGCTTACCTGCACATGTACGACGTAACCCGCGGCTTGCGTAAGAACGGCTCTTTCTTGCTGAACACCATCTGGGAAGGCGAAGAGCTGGCCAAGAACCTGCCTAACAAGGTGAAGAAGTACTTTGCACAAAACAATATCACTGTTTACTATATCAACGCTACTCAGATTGCACAAGAAATCGGTTTGGGCAACCGTACCAACACCATCCTGCAATCCGCATTCTTCCGTATCACCGGCGTTATTCCGGTTGACCTGGCTGTAGAACAGATGAAGAAATTCATCGTTAAGTCTTACGGCAAGAAGGGTGAAGACGTTGTCAACAAGAACTACGCAGCAGTTGACCGTGGCGGCGAATACAAGCAACTGACCGTTGACCCGGCTTGGGCCAATCTGGCAGACGACGCCAAGGCTGAAAACAACGATCCTGCATTCATCAACGAAGTGGTTCGTCCTATCAACGCACAAGACGGTGACTTATTGCCGGTATCCGCTTTCAAGGGTATTGAAGACGGTACTTGGGAACAAGGCACTGCCAAATATGAGAAACGTGGTGTAGCCGCATTCGTTCCCGAATGGAACGCTGAGAACTGTATCCAGTGTAACAAGTGTGCTTACGTTTGTCCTCACGCTTCCATCCGTCCGTTCGTACTCGATGCTGAAGAGCAGAAGGGTGCCAACTTCACTCAACTGAAGGCTGTAGGTAAAGCATTCGACGGTATGACATTCCGTATTCAGGTAGACGTTCTCGACTGTCTGGGTTGTGGCAACTGTGCCGATGTTTGTCCGGGCAACCCGAAGAAGGGTGGCAAGGCTCTGACTATGAAACACCTCGAAAGCCAATTGCCGGAAGCTGCCAACTGGACCTACTGTGCTGAAAACGTGAAGAGCAAACAACACTTGGTTGACATCAAGGCCAACGTGAAGAACTCCCAGTTCGCTACTCCGTTGTTCGAGTTCTCAGGCGCTTGCTCCGGTTGTGGTGAAACTCCGTACGTTAAACTGATTTCCCAGTTGTTCGGTGACCGCGAAATGGTAGCCAACGCAACAGGATGTTCTTCCATCTACTCCGGTTCAGTACCTTCTACTCCTTATACCAAGAACGAAAAGGGTCACGGTCCTGCTTGGGCTAACTCATTGTTCGAGGACTTCTGCGAATTCGGTCTGGGTATGGAGCTTGCCAACGAAAAGATGCGCGCACGTATCGTGAAGGCTATGGAAGATGCCATCGCAGCAGAAGGAACTCCGGCCGAATACAAAGAAGTATTCCAGGCTTGGATTGAAAACATGTACGATGCAGACAAGAGCAAGGAACTGGCTGAAAAGATCATTCCGATGGTAGAAGCCGCCAAAGACAAGTGCGACAGCTGCAAGACTATCGCCAGTCTGTCTCAATACCTGGTAAAACGCAGCCAGTGGATTATCGGTGGTGACGGTGCTTCTTACGACATCGGTTACGGTGGTCTCGACCATGTAATCGCAAGCGGTAAGGATGTCAACATCCTCGTACTGGATACTGAGGTTTACTCCAACACAGGCGGTCAGTCTTCCAAGGCTACTCCGGTAGGCGCTATCGCCAAGTTTGCCGCTGCCGGTAAGCGTGTACGCAAGAAAGACCTCGGTCTGATGGCTACTACTTACGGTTACGTATACGTTGCCCAAATCGCTATGGGTGCCGACCAGGCTCAGACCCTGAAGGCTATCCGTGAAGCAGAAGCATATCCCGGTCCGTCACTCATCATCGCTTACGCTCCGTGTATCAACCACGGTCTGAAGGCAGGTATGGGCAAGAGCCAGGCAGAGGAAGAAAAGGCCGTTAAGTGCGGTTACTGGCACTTGTGGCGTTACAACCCGGTTCTGGAGGCTGAAGGCAAGAATCCGTTCACGCTGGATAGCAAGGAACCGGATTGGAGCGGATTCCAAGACTTCCTGAAGGGTGAAGTTCGTTACGCATCCGTAATGAAGCAATATCCGCAGGAGGCCGACGAGCTGTTCAAGGCTGCTGAAGAAAACGCTAAATGGCGTTACAATAGCTACAAGCGTCTTTCCAAAGAAAATTGGGGCGCTGAAGTTACAGAGTAATTCCGATTACTAAATAAAGAATAGAGGCTGCTCCTGAATAAGGCGTAGTCTCTATTTGTTTTTAATTAACAATACTAAATATCACAGGTTATGATTGGATTTATCATTTGGATTATCGGTGTGGTTCTGTGTGTCAAAGCCGTACTTGAAATCATGAAGTGGCCGGTAGACGGCGTGAAGAAACTATTAGTTGCAATTATCATCCTGCTCACAAGCTGGATTGGAATCTGTGTTTACTACTTCTGGGGAAGGGAAAACCTGCCTCAAATACTGAAATAAGTTCCAGTATCATTTACAGAAGTAAACAGACGTGTATTAAGAACAAGGGGGATAGACAACAGCTATCCCCTTCTTTTCAGAAACTCGGTAGGACTCTCCCCAAACTGTTCCTTATAGCATTTCGTGAAATAGGAAGGTGACGAAAAGCCCACTTCATAGGCAATCTCCGCTACCGTCATGTCAGAGGAGGCAAGCAGTGAGGCAGCCTTTTTCAACCTCATCTGGCGCAGCAGCTCATTCGGCGAATAGTTGGTCAGCGATTTCAGCTTACGGTAAAGCTGCACACGGCTCATACCCATATTCCGTCCCAAATCCTCCACATTGAGTTCCGCATCTTTCATCCTCTCCTCGACAAGCGATTTGAAGCGGGAGACGAAACCCTTATCCAAATCACTGATGGCTTCCTTCTCGATAGTCTGGTTATCTCCGAAGAACTGCCTCAACTGACGGCGGTTTGCAATAAGATTACGGACACGAGACAAGAGCAACTGCGAATTGAATGGTTTGGAAATATAAGAATCGGCACCGCCATCATAGCCCTGGATACGCTGTTCGTCCAGCGAGCAGGCCGTCAGCAGAATCACCGGGATATGGCATGTCTGTAACTCCCCCTTCAAGCGGCGGCAACATTCCACACCATCCATACCGGGCATCATTACATCCGAAATAACCACATCCGGCACATACTTCATGGCCAGCCGGATACCCTCTGTCCCGTCTGCAGCATCCAGCACGCGAAATTCTTGCGTCAACAGTGACTTCACATAGTTGCGAATATCCGCATTATCGTCAATTACCAGCACAGTCGGACAATCAGCCTCAACCACCTCTTCGCATGCCTTCACTTCCGTATCTATCAGGGTGGACGACACGTCCTTCTCTTCGGCAGGCAACGTCACTATGGTGGGATGGTACTGCGAAACATCCTGCTTTGGGAAAGTGACGGTGAAGGTAGTACCCTTATCATCACTGTGTGCCGCAATGTTGCCACCATGCATCTCTACAAAAGCACGTACCAGCGCAAGGCCGATACCGGTACCTGCCTGATGTCCGTCCACTTGATAAAAACGCTCGAAGATAGCTTCCACATCGGTCGAAGAAATGTAACTGCCGGAATTGAAAACAGACAAGCTATAGTTCTGCTCTGTCATTGACAAGCGTATAGCTATCTTCCCATTCTCCGGCGTATACTTCACGGCATTGGAGAAGAGATTGAAGTAAATGCGCTCCATCTTCTCCGCATCCGCCATCATCCGGAAGTCCGTATCGGGAGATGCCTCAAAGCTGAAAGCAATATGTTTCTTCAGCAACGCCATGCGGAAAGAGTCGTTCCAGCCCCGGAAGCTGTCGAGCAAATCAAAAGGTTCGAGATGGAGCTCCATGCGCCCGTTCTCCACCTTCCGGAAATCAAGTATTTGGTTGACCAGGCGAAGCAGGATATGCACATTCTTTTTTCATCAGCTCGAGGAGCTGGCGCGGCTGTCCGTCGAGGGTGCGGTTGGCAAGAAGCTGCTCTATGGGATCGGCTATCAGCGTCAGCGGAGTACGGAAATCGTGTGAAATATTCGTGAAGAACACCAGCTTGGCATGCGTAGCCTCCTCCAGTTCATGGGAAAGCTGTTCCAACTGCGACTTCTGCACTTCCAACAGTTCCTTCTGCTGTATCAACTGGGTTTTCTGTTCCTCCAGTTTCTTTTTCTGCATGGACAGCTCACGGTTCAACCGGTTCTTGGCACGCAAGGAGAGGTAGACAGCCACCAACAAGCCGACCAGCAACAATAGGGCAGACAGACTGCCGTACAAGACAACCTGCTGCGTGGCATAACTGGCCAAATACTGGTTTATCTTTCCGTTCAGGGTTTCTATCTTTCCATCCAGGGTGCCGATGTGGGCGGTCTGCATCTTCATGATGAGAGCATTGTCGCGGTCGACGACGGAAGTGCCCAGGATAGTTTCACGGGGGAAATCACGCTTGTTCAGAATATCCATGGCAATCTGCATCACGCGGTCGCCACCGGTAGGATATATAAACGTGGCATCCAGTTCGCCGGCAAGTACTTTCTCCACTCCATAGTCTTTGCCGGACAGGGCGTCTATGCCGATGAACCGCATATCCTTTTCCCGCCCCTCTCGGGCAGCGGCAGCATAGGCTCCGGCCGCCATACGGTCATTCTGCGCATACACCAGGTCGATATGCGGAAAGCGGCTCAGCAGAGTATCCATTTTCTCTCCGGCCTTGAGTTGCAACCAGGCACCGTCTTCAACGGCCAGCAACCGGATACCGGGATAAGCGGATATAGCCTTCACAAATCCTTGATGACGGTCTACGGCAGGTGTGGAGCCCACCAAACCTGAGATTTCCACCACATCTCCCTGCCCGTGCAGCACATTGGCCACATACTCTCCCACAGCTTTCCCTATCTCGTAGTTGTCTGCACCAACGTAGGCCGTGTATTTGTCCGAAAGGATTTTACGGTCCACTACAATCACCGGAATGCCCCGGTTGTATGCCTCCTCCACAACCGGAGTTATCGGAGTGGCTTCATTAGGGGCCACAATCAGCAGGTCCACCCCTTCGGCTATCAGTTCACGAATGTCTTTTGCCTGACGGTCATTATCGTCGACGGCAGTACGGATGTCCACCTCCACATCTTCGTAGAAATGGGCTTCACGGAGTATCTCACTGTTCATCTGGCGCCGCCATTCATCCTCGCTACATTGGGAAACGCCGATACGGAAACGTGCCTCGCGCCGGGAGCAGGCAACCGCCACTCCCCAAAGCACGAGCAGAAAGAATAAAATCCGAAGGTTATGCTGTCTCATCTTCACTTTCCTCTGATTTAAGATTGCAGATGAGCAAAGATAACGAAAAATGTGAAAAGAATAAGAAAAATCTATGCCAGCCTTTCTTTCAAGGCGTCCGGCAATTCCGGCATGGCACCGCTCTGGGTACATACATAGGCAGAGACTTCCACCGCCAGTTTATGGGCATCGGGCACCTGCTTCCCGCTGAGAATGGCAGCGGTGAAGGCTGCCGTGAACGAGTCACCGGCTCCAACGGTGTCCGCCACCGGTACCTTGGGCGTCTCCTGGAAGGAAACCACTCCCGGAGTGAACACATAGCTGCCGTTCGTTCCACAAGTCAAGATAAGCATCTTCAGGTTATACTTGGCCAGCAGAATCCAGCATTTGTCCTGCAAGTCGATGCCCGGGTAGCCGAAAATACGGCTGATGGTCACCAGCTCCTCATCGTTTATCTTGAGGATGTTGCAGCGGCGCATGGATTCGCAGAGTATCTCTTTGGTATAGAACCCTTGGCGGAGATTGATGTCGAATATCTTCAGTTGTCCCTCCGCATCGGGCATCGTGTCGAGAAAGCGGTTGATGGTGATGCGGCTTGTTTCACTGCGTTGCGCCAAAGAGCCGAAACATACGGCACGCGTGTTCAGTGCCAGACGCTTCAGTTCGTCGGTAAAGGGAATGTTGTCCCAAGCCACGCCTTCTTTTATCTCATAGCACGGCACGCCCACGGCATCGAGCGTCACCTGCACCGTTCCCGTGGGGTAAGGCACGCGCTCAATCTGCGTGCGCAGCCCCTTCCGGGCGAACACATCCAGAATCTCGTCCCCATCCGCATCGGCACCTACGGCACTGACCACACGGCTGTCGAAACCAAACTGCGATGCATGGTAAGCAAAGTTTGCCGGAGCACCGCCTATCTTCTTTCCTTCGGGGAGGCAGTCCCACAGAGCCTCGCCCATACCTACTATTATCTTATTCATAATATTATATTGTTTAATGAATGATATATTTTATTCACGGCAAACTCAATGTCCTACCCGCTGCAAACCTAATAAAAAAGTTCCTAACTATAGAATGAAAAGTTGCCAATTATCTATTAAAAAGTCTCTAAGAACTAAGAATTATCTCTATCCCAAGGCTTGGGATAGACATCCTCAACCTTGGGACAGATATCCGCAACCTTGGGACAGATATCCGCAGCCTTGGGATATGTGTCCGCAGCCTGCGAACAAAGATTACCGCTTCATACGCAGCATATAGAAGAACAAGTACACTACCCCTACCGTCATCACAGCCACGGCACCGCTTTGTCCTACAGCATCACTTGCCAAGCCCATTGCTATCGGAAATACCGTACCGCCGAAGAGCCCCATAATCATCAAACCGGAAACCTCGTTCTTCTTTTGTGGCATAGCAAGCAACGCCTGAGAGAAGATAACCGGAAAGATGTTCGAATTGCCGAAACCGATAAGGGCAATGCAAATGTATATCATTGTCTTTTCATGGAAAACGAACAACCCTACCATCGCAGCCAACATACATAACACGCTGATGCCGAAGAAGGTTCGGGGAGCCATCTTCTGAAGAATGAAGGCGCCGAGAAAGCAACCCGCCGTGCGGAAAATGAAGTAAAGGCTGGTGGCAAAGCCGGCATCGGCCAGCGTCATGCCCAGACGCTCCATCAGGATTTTGGGCGCTGTGGTATTCGTACCTACATCAATGCCCACATGGCACATGATGCCCAGGAAGCAGAGAAAGATAAACGGCTTGCCCAGCAGGGCGAGGCACTCCCCGAAGGTGGAAGGGCGTCCCTCTTCCTTTTCCTCGCGGATGGAAGTACCGCTCAGCCAGAGAATGGCAATCACCGCAATAACCATATAGACCGGGAACAGCACCCTCCAGCCCATGCCCAGAGACGGAATGGCCTGCGTAGCTCCCCACATGGCGATGTATGGAGCCAGAAACGAAGCAATGGCTTTTACAAACTGTCCGAAGGTGAGCGTACTTGCCAGCCGCTCGCCGCTTACGATATTGGAAAGCAGCGGGTTGAGCGACGTTTGCATCAGCGCATTGCCGATGCCCAGCAATGAGAACGAGAGCAGCATCAGCACGTAGCCGTCTCCGAAAACCGGGAGAAGCAAAGAGGCAAACGTGATGACAAGGCTGAGAAGCACCGTCTTCTTGCGTCCGATGCGGTTCATCAGCATACCCGTAGGTACGGAGAAGATGAGGAACCAGAAGAACACCAGAGACGGGAATATGTTGGCTTGCGAGTCGGTCAGGTTCAAGTCGGCCTTCACGTAGTTGGAGGCGATGCCCACCAAATCCACAAAGCCCATGGCGAAGAAGCAAAGCATGACCGGAAAGAGCTTTGCCAAGGAAGAATTCTTAGTATTTTCCATGCTGAAGATTATTATCTGTTATTTTAATCCGAGTTTGTACACAGTAAACGAGGTGACATTGCAGCTTCCACCTTTAGCATAGAAACTGATGCGGTTGTAAGGTTCCGACGGGAATACAAGATTTGTCATGGCAAAACGTCCGTCGTTGCCAAACGCTTCAATGCTCGACTTGTCTACGAACAAGCGGAGTTTCATTTCATTGCCACCCTCGACAGGAGCCACGGTCACTGCAGGGAAGTCCTTGCTGAACGACACCTCACCACTCTCGGTACGGTCCATGGTGAACGTCTTTTCCGCCAGGTTATAGTACATCTCCACCTCCTCGCCTTTCGAGTTAAAGAGCTGGAATCCTATCACATCCGCATCCTTGTTCTTGATGGTCATTTCGATTTCATACGTTCCGGAATTGTCATTCAGCAGTTTGTCCAGATTATACGTGCGGTCTACCTTGAAAGCACGCTTCTTGCTGCCTTTATCCCTCAGTTTCAGCAATTCGGGAGACGGGGTTACCTTTACATAGGTTTCACCCTCCGAGGTATAGAGCGAAAGGTCGCGCGGCACGGAGTTGGCACTACGGTATTGGCGGGTGGGCACATCGTTGGCATATTGCCAGTTGCTCATCCATGCCAATGCAATGGCACGTCCTGCAGGAGCATTGCTCCAAGTGACAGTTGCATAATGGTCTTTTCCCCAGTCCATCCATTTCGTCACTGCGGGAGACTCGTTCACGAATCTCTTTCCGTCAAATGTCCCCACGAAATATTGTGTGGCAGAGCCACCGAACGGTCCACCCGGATTGAGGTTACAGACGAGTACCCACTTCTTCAGTTCCGTACCTTCAACCGGCAGTTCAAGCAGGTCGGGACACTCCCAGACTCCGCCGTGAGCACCTTGTCCTTCACCGAATTTGCTCTCCAGCGTCCAGCTCTTCAGGTCGGCAGAAGAGTATATCTCCATTTCCTGCCCTACGGCAAGAACCATGATCCATTTCTTGGTATCTTCGTGCCAGATGACTTTAGGGTCACGGAAGTCGCGCTGCGTGGAAGTCAGGATGGGATTTCGCGCATACTTCTTGAAGGTCTTTCCGTTGTCAAGGCTATAGGCCATGCTCTGCACTTGGCGGTCGCTTGCCGATGTATAGAAAGCAATGACGGCACCGGCACCGAACCCGGCCGTATTATCCTTGTCGACAACACAAGAACCACTGAAAATTGTTCCCAGCGCATCGGGCGAAATAGCATCTCCGTGATGTTCCCAAGTGACGAGGTCCGTACTGGTGGCATGTCCCCAATGCATGTTCCCCCACATGGAGCCGTAGGGATTATGCTGGTAGAACAAATGGTAGACCCCGTCTTTGTAGAACATTCCGTTAGGATCATTCATCCAACCGTAAGCCGGGCTGAAATGATACACCGGACGGTACTTCTCCCGGTTCGAAACATCGAATTCATCCGACAGTTTCATTTCTTCCCAGCATAAGGCCGAATCCGGAATAAGCTGGAAGTTGAAAGAGAGATGTTTATTATCGAAGCCGGTCAAATCGACCGGAACAAAATAGTCAACCTTATTGACTGCCAATCGCACGTTCATACTGCGTACAACATCATTGTCCGCTATCATATACAATTTTGCCTCCGGAGAAGCCTCTTCCACCGGCAGCAGCAAAAACTTCTTCTGCTCGTCAATTTGGACGATACTCTGTCCGTCACCCAGATGTTTAATCACGAAAGGAGGATTTATGGCCTGGCATGTGAAGACAGCCACGGTAGTTCCTAATATAAATACGGTAAGCGTCCTTCTGATTGTCCGCCAAAAGTCTTTTAAATGAATCATGTTTCTGTTGGTATTAAATTAATTATGTTTTTCTAGCATGCAAAGATACGCCACCAAGCAGCAGGAGACTATCTTTTTTGTTTCAAAGCATACTACAAATGTTACATTCCATCCTTAAAAAGGTATCTGTATGTCACTGGGGAACATACATAGAATTCAATTCATGAATTGTCAACTGTTTCAACTTTGTTTGTCCGCCTTCAACTGATATGGTGACAGAAGGAGTGTTTTTTTCAATCAGATGATAGAAAGCAGCAGACAGTGCTCCTTGATTGACGAAGATTTCTACAGAAGCAATATCCGACAATATATCCAATTCAATTCTTCCTTCATTGGGCTTTAGCACCATCTGCTTCAAGGTTTCCCCATTCTCTTTCTCAACAGTGAGTATCTGTTTGACAGAATCGTAAATCAAATTCAAACCATTAATATCAAAAGCCAATATCTGCGCATCAACACTATCTACAGCAAAACCCGTTTTCAGATAGAAGGCAGGAGTATTCAACTTTGTCGTGAAACAATTCTTTTCTTCAACTACCAGACTCTTCCAGATGTACTTTCTCCCATATAATAAAGCGAGTTCATTTACCGGCATACTTTTTAAGACATATCCTTTATCAACCCGATGTAATGTTAATTCACGCGGAAAGGACATTTGTTGATTGAAAGGCATATCCGGGAAATTACTTCCGTTCATCCATGCTATTTGTATTCTTCGGTCATCTGGTGCATTACTATATGTTTGAACCGCATAATAGTTTGTACCACTATCCATTTTTACAGGTTTCGTCTCAGTCCGAAAACGATATCCATCAAAACTCCCAACCAAATAGGTACTGTTCGCCCCGGTAAAGACCCATTTCCGGACAGTAGGTTCATTGGTTACGGACATTTCAAAAAAGTCGGGACACTCATCCGCCCCCTCTAATTTAAAACGGTCCGTTTCAGTCCAATCCATCAAATTGGGAGATGAAAAGATAGCATACTCCTGCTTATCCAAGTACAATACCATAATCCATCTGCCAGTCGGCGTATGCCACGTCACCTTAGGATCACGATTGTACCTGACCAACGTGGGAAGTACCGGATTACCGGAAAAAGTAACCCAATTACGCCCCTTATCCAAACTATATCCTATACTTTGTGAATGTTGCAAATGCCGGGTGTGATACCCGAATCCACCTGCCGAAGTATAAACAGCAACCAATACTGTATCTCCATTTTGTTGACACCCCAGCGTATTCTTTTTATCAACAACTACCGAACCGGAAAAAATAGGTCCCAACGAGTCCGGATGTAATACATCCCCCAACTCAGTCCAATGTGCCAAATCCCGGCTCACAGCATGCCCCCATGTCATATTACCCCAAATACAGCCATAGGGATTATGCTGATAAAACAGATGCCACTCCCCTTCATGCCAAACCAGACCATTCGGATCATTCAGCCATCCCCGGCGAGAAGTAAAATGTACTTTAGGACGTAACGGTTCTTTATAAAACAAGTTCTCTTCCTTAGGAGTTTCAGAACAAAAGCATTGATTCAAAGCTTGCTCTACATTAGGACTCTTACTCGCCTCTATCCGTAATTCTTGCCCAATCCAATCCTTGACCTCCAATGTAACCCAATAATCAGGTTCATCGCCGCCAAGCTCCACTTCCATATTACGTACCATTTTATCACCAATCCATATATCCATCTGTTCTATAACCGCTCCCATCTTTACCGGAATATTCAAATAACGGTGAGTTACCAACATTCTTTTCGCAAAAATTTCTTTTTCCAATTTGGTATCAGACTGGTAGAAACAGTCGGCATTGATAAATCCCCAGCCCTCTTTTGATTGGTCCACTAAAACAATCCGGGCATTTTTTTCCCATATATTCAGCAACATCCCAAGACTCATATTCCATGACACGTCTATTATACCCCGTACTTCTTTTCACCTCCTTTCCATCAATCCAAAGGGCTACATACTCCCGCTGATAATCAACACCCCCACCTATCAGAAAATTAACATATCTGCGTTCTATCCTGAAAAGAGGTGACTTCAATACACCGGTACCGGCATCTCCATTGACAAAGCTAGAAGCCATCCGATTTCCTTCAAACCTATTATCCCCCCATATTGACAAACGTTCCATAGAAACTGGTGAATTGCCAAAAGCATTTCCTTCCAATATCCAGTTTCCAAAAGTATCTCCTTCAAAATTATCTATCAGTAAATCATCCGGACGTAGTGCCATGTGAATATTTTGTGCCTGCATACTACAAACAGTAGCCAGTAGTAAAAGTATCAGTATCCTCTCTTTCATAATATCATTGTTTTTTTCATAAGTTGTATAGCATCTAATCCAAACAAATTCTTCTCCTCAACAGCTTTTGGGTTAGCTCCTGACAAAGATATTTTCAAAGTCAATGCTCCACGCACCGGACTATAGCATCCTAAAGAAATAGGGTCAGAAAGAGTAACTTTTGTATCATATCCATCCCACTTTATATGTGTATCTTGTCCATTTACGGAAAAAGAAACTATGCCATAATCAGGAGCTTTCGTGGCATACACCACCAGTTGATAAGGACAGTCTTCCAATTGATTGAACTCAAACTCTACAGAATCACCCGGTTTTCCACCAATACACAAGAGTTGGGTTCCTCCACTCCATTGCCCGTCAACGAAACCAAGCATACTCTGCTTGTCAAAATGAATGGATGGAGAAGAGGCTATTGGAGTTGTTTCCTCAAATTCTATGCTATTTTCTCTTCGATATTTAGATAAATCGCCGGGAACGGGTAGCAAGTCTTGGGCTGCTTCCTCAAGTCCTGAAGTATCAACAGCTTTCGCTCCCATATCTCCATACCAGTAAACGGTAGTTGCATAATCTACAGTTCCCCTTACCCAACTCAACAATTCAATGTCGAAACGCAATAATGAAGAAAACGGTATACCGTCCAAATTCCTTGTACGGAAGAATGTATTATAACCGTGAGAACTCGCCTGGTCGGCACGGGGTGCGCCACCAAAAGGCGTTTGGAATATTACGACCGGAGCCCACGAACTATTGTAGTAATCTTCTGTTCCGGTACCGAAATGCGATGGAAAAACATCATCATCTACCCATATCTTTTCATCCCCTTCTCCGTACCAGGCACGCGAATGGTTATACAGAGTCAGGACATCCCCTTTGTATATGCCTCGTCCGGTCAATGTGGCAAAGTTCCACTCCCGGCAATTTGCATCATCATCCGGACGCTCATAAACCGGAAGTCCGGTCTGCTGGCGCCAGGAAGCATGGAAATAGAGGGAACGCCCTCCCCATGGCAAAGGTGCCGTTCCCACTTCCATACTCACGTCTGCAGTGTGTGCGGAGATATTTTGTAACAATAGTCTGCCTTCTGTCTTGTAGGGCATCAGCCAGCGGCTCACCACCTTGCCTTGTCCGTCTGCAGACAAGAACCAGCTATCAACAGCCGGAGCACCCATACCCCCTCCCGAATAATCCGAAAGAGGAACCCAAACCGTAGACCGGCCGTCAAAATCAGCCTTAAATATAAGATTGCGCATCAGTTGGGCATAAGCCGTAGAATCTGCATTCGCGAGCTGGAAACTGATTTCATAAACCGCATTTTCCCCTTGCGGCAGGTCAATCCACAAAGAATCGCCCGGCTGGAGCACCTGCCGCTTCTTGTCCACCTGCAAACCGGAACGGGATGCAGGATGCAGCAAGGCATCATCTACCTCTGAAATCTTTTTACCGACGCGGGCTACGGATGCCGCAGAGAAGGTTTCCACAGAAGTTCCTTCGGGATACTTGCGATAATTGATGTGATAGTATTTGGGAGTAGGCGCAATGCCCGGTTCGTCTTCAAATGTAATTTTACAACTCCGGGCAAAAGGGATGGGCAGGAAAAGAGTATTGCCGCCTTTCCCGTCCGGAGTATAGCTGGTGTGGGGTTGAAGCAGTCCCCTACCCAACCTGGGTATTCCGAAACGCATCAAATCATAGGCAGGAACTATCCATCCGGGAGTACTTTCGCCATCAAAATAAAATCTCCAAGTCCCACGCTTGTCAACTGTGGTTATCCAGATACGGGTAATAGCTCCAGGGCCCTTTTCATCGAACATCACACGTTCCACTCTCCCATCAACCGTATCCGTACAGACAATGCCATAGCCATCATTGTTGGCAAACCATCCCGGCGAATCGGGAGACACGGAGGAGCGGTCATAACTGCTGACTTGCAGGCAACGATATGGCACCAGCGGATAACGTGCGGATTCTTCTACAGATATCATTTCATCCAGCAAAGAGTCCAAAGTCACTTGTGCCGTATCCTTCACACAAGAGGCCATCAAAGGCAAAAGCAGCAATGCAAACAATAAATTCCTCATCTCCATATTGATTTAAGCATCCAGGCATCCAACTCCATCTTCGTCCCCTTCTTCTGCGCAAAAAGTTCGATACCGGTTTGAGCCTCGCCCGGATAGGTTAATAATGTGAATACATCCTTCCCGTCATTGGCAAAGATTTCAATACTCGATTTGTCTACAAATATATGCAAACGTATCTTATTATCTACCGGTTCCACCCTGGCATATGCCATACGGCTGAATTTAGGAATCTGCACATCGGAGCAATGGGTGCGGTCAATCACCAGATTATGTGAATCCGTATCATAGCTGACCACCACTTTGCGCCCTTCACCCACACACAAATTCAAGCCAAAGGTGTTGGATACGTCAGTAGAAAACGAAGCATCGAGTTCGTAGACATTCTCATCGGGAACAAAGCCGGGTAACCTCTGTGTTCCCACCGATAAAGCACGTTTCACCGATGCAGGCTTATGGCGAAGTGTTTGCAACTGTTCCACCGGTTTCTGCACCAGCCTCACGCCTTCCTTGTATGTCTTCAGTTCCAGATTACGGGGAATGGACCAGAAGCCCTTCCCATACTTCGATGGAGCTACCGGTGCATAGTCCCAGGTTGCAACCCAGCCCATCGAAATTTTGGAATCCAACGTTCCGTCAAAATCCTGAAATGTGCGGGATGCATAAAAGTCCAGCCCTTTGTCCACATATAGAGGCTCTGCAGGATGGTTCTCCATCAGCTTAAAAGAAGTGCCGTCGAAGTCTCCTATAAAATATTGTTCTTGCGCCCAGTTTACAGATACGACCATCACCCACCTTTTCTTGTCAGAATCCCCGTCAACCGGCAACTGGAATAAATCCGGGCACTCCCAAGACTTTTCACTGTCACCGGCAGGGCCAAAATCACTGGTCCAAGTCCAGCTCTTCAAATCAGGAGAGGTATAAAACTTTATTTTCTTCTCCAGGGCCTTGGCTACAACCATCACCCATTTTTGGGTCGGCTCGTGCCAGAAGACGGTAGGGTCCCTGAATTCCGTACTCCAAAGGTCCAGAACCGGGTTACCTTCATAATAATGAAATGTCTTTCCGTCATGACTGAAAGAGATGCCCTGCGCCTGTTTCTTGGAGTCCTTCTCAAAAACGGTGTAAGCCGCCACATAAGCCCCCTTGCCGAAGCCGGCCGTGTTGTTCTTGTCTATGACCGCAGAACCGGTGAAGTAACTGATATTGTCATCCGTTCCGGTCATGGCATAAGGGGTTATCTGTTGGTAATGTACCAAATCTGTAGATTCGACTTTGCCCCACCAGTACATATGATATTTACCCTGATAGTACATGAATCCCGAGGGATCACCAATCCATCCCTTCTCCGGACTGAAATGATACTGAGGACGATACGGCTCTTTGTATAAACTGTCTGAATTCATTTGTGCACCGGCAGACAATGTTCCTGCCAATAAAAGTGCACCCAATATAGCTGGTATCTTCATTTTCTGTATTTTCATTAAAAGTTCATCTTTACCTTTACATCTTTCAGTTTCCAAACTTCGGCAGCAACTTCCGTTGTTTTTCCATCAGAGAATAGCTCCAATAGCGTACTATTTTCTTTCAAAGGGAAGATTCTTGTAGTGAACGCATCTTCGTTATTAATAAATCCTTCCACTACAGAACCGTCAATAAACAAACGAATCTCCACCGGTTTAGCAGTATCCAACCGATAATGATCCTTACGAATCTTCAAAGGAATGTGTGCACGCAAGGAAGAATGCGTCTGGTCCACAATAAGTTCCTCCTTCTCCACATCATAATAAATCAGGCTATATTCGCTATTATCCGGATTCTTACACAATGTAAATCCAAACCGTTTTGCGTCACCGGGATAAAAAGTCGCCTTGACTTCAAGCTGATGTTCCCTTCTGCTCACAATGCACGGTTTCGCAGCAGTCAATGCCTGTCTGGAATAAACCGTCGGTTGTTCACGCAATTGTTTCATCACGGGATGGGGTGTTTGGCATAGTTTCCCATCTTTCAGCTGCCATCTTCTGGGCATACTGTAGAGATGTGCCCATCCTTGTTCATAAGTGGCCTCCCCTCCTATTTCATCGGGTATAATGGCAATGGCAGCAACATCCCCTTCCGGAGTCTCAACAACAGAGGGGGACAGCAAGCGATTGATGACCTCCAGATTTTGAGGGACTGGGTTGTCCGGTATAAACTTTTCATTCTTGAAATCTCCTATCCAATACTGGCAACGCGCAGGTATGCCTTTATGAGGAACCCTATTCACCAAAAGAACATATTTGCCGCCCATCTTCTTAAAGACCGGCATTTCCCAGAAAATACCGGAGTCATCCACTTCCGGATTGCCCTCAAACAGCAAATGTACAAAATCCCATCTCTTCAAGTCCGCCGATTTATAAAGCAGCAAAGCCCCGTGGGGTGTATCGGTCTGCTCAATGCCGAAACCGATAATCATATACCAGACATCACCCTCTTTCCAAACATACTGGTCACGCATGTCCGTACGGGTATATCCGGCAGGCTTCTCGGCAATAACCGGATTACCCGCATATTTCTCCCATTCTATCAACGCAGTATCTTTTGGAAAAGCAATACCCACTCCCATCTTGTCTCCACCGGCTGTGTATATCAGCTGGGGGATACCGTCATCATTGATAACAGCATGCCCGGACCATATTCCATTCTTGTCATAAGCAGCATCAGGAGTCAAAGCCGGCTTTTCCTCCGTCCAATGAAGCATATCGGGACTGCTGAAATGTCCCCAATTTATCTGTCCCAGGAAGATTGCAGAAGCATTCTTCTGATTGAATATATGATATTTACCTTTATAAAGAAGTAAACCATGCGTCTCATTCGTCCAGTTGGCAGCCGGCAACAGATGATAGCGAGGACGGTTGAAGTCCTTCGCAAAACGGGTTTCCGGAATAGCCAAAACCGGAGTCTTCTTCAATCCTAAGGCAATCTCGTCTCTCCATGCAGACGAATCATCGGAAAAGGGAGTGAGGCTTATCCCGTCAATCAACCCGTTTATAGCCGTAACATCGTACATCCAAACCTTCTTTTCCCTGAAATCCTTACCTACCCGAAACATCATTTCACCATCCTGCAAGTTCCGGGGCCATACCTCTGCACTCATCCTCTGTCCATTCAGGCAAACCGATTCATTACTCAAATCAAGGACCACATGCAGCCACTTGAAACGGTCGACTTTTGTCTTTAATGAACAGTAAGAGTATGAGCCATTCTGCCCCATTCCCAACAGCAGCTCACCATAACGGTCTACACATACCGCTACAGATGTTCCTGCCATGTCTCTGATTCCCATAAAGGCAGCAGTATCCGTCGGATAAGATTCCAGAGCAAACCATCCGGACAACGACGAAACATCTCCTTCCGTGGTTGTATCCATCCAAGTGGAATACCCGTCTGTACGAAGGGCTTTACCTTCGACTCCGGTAACAAATTCTGGTATTTCCTTTATAGTGTACAAATTCAACAATGACTTACCGTCACAGGAAAGTAAGGGGTCCTGCCCGTCAAACGACCATGTTTTTTGAGCAAAAGCTGCATTCAAAGAAAGCAATAGACAGCCTAATATAGAATAGGCAAAGTTTTTCATAATAAAAGATTGTTTAAAGGAAAAGAGGGAAACAAACGTTTCCCCTCCCTTACGTTTTTATTTCAAAATATAATTAGTTGAACGGAGCATAACCGGGATTCTGTACATACTTGCCTCCAGAAAATCCGTATTGATTGTTCGGAACCGGATAATACTCATCCTTTCCACCCGTAAAGTGCGCATTGGCATAATAAATGCGATTGTCCGACTCCGCGGTAATGTACTTGTTCATGGTTGTTTCCACTATGCCCCAACGGACTAGGTCGAAGAAACGTTCACCTTCCAAAGCCTTCTCCAGACGTGTTTCCCAACGGAGGGCCTGACGGGCATAATCCTGATTCCAGACATCAGCAGGATAAGGATTGACAAGGTAGTTGGCCGCATATTTGGAATGGTCGTTGAAATCCTTTACATAGGCGCTGTTCCGGGCACGATTGCGTATCTGATTAATCAAATCACGGGCAGTTTCGAGTCCATCGCCTTCATTGAGTTCAATAAGAGCCTCAGCTTTCCAAAGAAGAATATCTGCGTAACGTATAATCTGCCAGTTCAACTGTGAAGCCCCCCAAGGCCAGCCATTAAACATATCACTACTTTCCGGAGAAACCCAGAAGCGCTTCGCGCAATTATAGCCATAAGTTTCCTTATCACGCACCCATCCCTCACACGGCTTGTCTGGGTAAGTTTTCCAAGTTATAGTAGGACGGCCCACAACAAAATCGAGACGCGGGTCTACATTGGGAGTCGTGTTTTGTAAAGTATAAACCCCATTGTTCAATACCGCCCAACTATAATCAGACTTTGACTGATAATTAAAATCGGGCAGACCGTTTGCATCTGTCTGATAAGCATTAATCAGGTCTTGGCTGGGCAGGAAGAAACCGTCACCTCCGTAAGGGCTGCCTCCACCCGGAGAATTCAACAGATTGCTCCAGTTGATGCGGCCGGCACTTTCGGTACCGTCATTCATGGAATATTGAATGGCAAAAACAGACTCTTTACCGTTTTCATTAGCTACTAAATCCAATCCCTGGAAATCGTCAAGCAAACCGTAACGGTTGCTGGCAGTCACTTGGTCGCAAAGCGAAACGACTTCCCTCAGCAGCTCTTTATTGATGGAAGTTACGGCATGCGTAGTCTCATCTTGCTGATACGCTTGGTACAGCTTGATTTTAGCCGCATAGGCCAGTGCTATGTATTTATGAATACGCCCTACCTCCGACTGTGATGCAGGAAGCAGTTCGGCGGCATCAAGCATCTCCTTGGCCAGCATACTCAGAATCTCGTCACGGGTAAACTCATTGTTCGGAATATCCGGATATTGGGAAATCTCAACGTTCTCATCAAAATAAGGTATCTTGTTGAAAAGGCGGCTCAATTCAAAGTAATAATGGGCACGAAGCACTTTCATCTCCGCAATACGGGATACACGTCCGTTCACCTGCTCATCTGTTGCAGCATTCAGAACGCGCAATGCAGAGTTACAACGCTGTACACTGCAATATAGATGGTACCACTTGCTGTCCAGAAATCCATTGGTTGCATCCATATCAAATGTCTCCATACGGTGCACTTCATTAAGGTCACCAACACCACCACCGCCTTTATAGGCATTATCCGAACGTACCTCACCATAGGTCCAATTGGAAGTAGGATGACACCATACACTCCAGCTCTGTCCTTCGGGACCACCCAAAGCTGCATACGCGGCATTCACCAAAAGGTCGGCACCTTCTGTAGAAGTCATAATATCTTCATTCAAGCTACCCTGGGGCTTCAAATCCAGGAAACGGTCTTCATTACAGCTTGCAGTCATCAGCGCTACTACGCCAAGCATATATAAATGTTTCAATTTCATGATAGTATAGTTTTAAAGTTTAGAAACCAAATGATAATCCCAAAGAGAACGTACGGGGCAACGGATAAGGATAACCCAGACCTTCAGGGTCGGCACCTGTATAACCGGTAATCGTAAACAAATTCTGAGCCTGGAAATAAATGCGCGCATGACGCATCTTCATCTTGTCGAGAACTGCTTTAGGAAGCGTGTAACCCAATGTCAGACTTTTCAGCTTGATATACGAACCATTTTCAATATAGAACTCAGATACTTCGTGCTCATTGTTGCTGTTAAGAGTGGTCAAAGCAGGTACACTGCTATTGTAAACACCCGTCTTTTCAAAGTTCTCGTAAGCATGCATGGCATCGAGCAGGCGGGTAGAGTGATTACCGGTCCAGCATTGGAATAAATCCGTATAATATTTGGAGTTGTTATAGGCATCACGAATCATACCGTTGAAGAACATGCTGAGGTCAAAGCCTTTCCAAGATGCCCCAAGATTCAGACCTGCAATCACTTTCGGATTGTCAGACCCCAACCATACACGGTCGTTCGTATCAATCGTACCGTTACCATCAGCATCCACGTATTTAATACGTCCTACTCCGGGAGCGCCAAACTGTACATTATATTTGGATTTATACTCATCCACCTCCTGCTGGGTACGGAACACTCCATCTGTCTTGAAGCCCATCCATGAACCGAACGGTTGACCAACCAAGGTCTTGTCAACACCATTACCGCCACCATAAGTATAGTAAATTTCTTCCGACAGCTCTGTCACTTCATTCTTGTAATATGAAAGGTTAAATGCTACATTATACTGGAAATCCTTCACCTTATCATTCCAGGTCAATGCCATCTCGAAACCTTTATTGTTCATCGTACCACCATTATACCAGCAGTAACCACCCTCGCCAATGACAGCAATATACGGTTTCTCTACAAGCATATCACTTGTCTTCTTATCAAAATAATCGAGAGAAGCACTCAGACGTCCATTCAGGAAAGCGGCGTCCACACCAATATTGAGTTGTCTTGTACTCTCCCACTTCAAATCGGGATTGGTAGACCTCACTTTGTAACCACCGGGAGCCAAAGTCGTTCCATCACCGTTCATGTTGTAGCTTGCATCCTTCAGACTAATCAAGTATTTAGTATAGGGGGCCTCATTATCAATAATATCGTTACCATTGATACCCCATGAAGCACGTAGTTTCAAATCTGCCAACCAATTCTTGGTCGCTTCCATAAACTTCTCACTTGAAATGCGCCAGCCTGCCGACACTGAAGGGAAGTAATCCACATTATTACCCTTTGCCAAGCGGGAAGAAGCATCACGGCGCACCGTAACAGAGGCCAAATACCGTCCTTCATAATCATAGTTCACTTTACCAAAGTAAGACACCATGCCATAATTGGAAGCACCGGCACCTACATTCTTACCGGCAGTCACACCGTCGAGATAAATATAATCTTCATCTTCTACAGCCAGTCCCGTACCATAACCGAACATGGATTCCGAATGGTTCTTCTTGGCTTCTGTACCAAGAAGTGCAGTCAGATTGTTCTTTCCAAAAGCTTTGCTATAAGTCACGGTATTGGTCCATACCCAATCCAGTCTTTTGTTGGATGATTGAGTCAGCTTATTGACCTCATCGCGTGCCCATGCCGGCTCAAAAGTTTTGTTGGTTTCATCATAATAATTCATACCGAAATTGGTTTTCAGCACCAGGTTCTTAATCGGTTCAATTTCAAGGAATGCATTACCAAAGACACGCCAGTAATCATGTTTGTTCTGTTTTTCATTCTCCAACAAACGTGCCATATTGGGGGCATCACCCAAAACATCATTGATGGCATCGTTATAATTGCCATTCTCATCATAAACCGTCTTGGCAGGATGCTGTTTGATGGCATTCTCATCTACACCGGCCGGACTGAGGGTCTGTGTCCAACGATTGATGGCAACGTTCTCGCCGATGCGCAAGCGATTGTCAAGATAATGATAGTTAGAACTGATGCGGGTATTGATACGCTGGAAATTCGTATTCTCTACCAGACCGTCATGGTCGAGATAGTTCAACGCTAACGAGAAGGCACCATTGTCAGAGCCCTTTGAAAGTGTCGCACTATAATTCTGCATCAAGGCAGTGCGATAAACCACATCGCGCCAATCCGTATCAACGGCATGTACTTTAGCTCCATTCAGGCCGATATAGTCTTGAAGTTGGGGAGTTGCACCATTACCATATATTTCGCTGCTTGGCGTAGCTCCATTATTGGCATACTTATAAGCCGACCAATAAACCTGGCCCCACTCATCTGCATTCAACATATCAAAGCCACATTGATAGGTCTGCAAAGTCAACGACATATCAAAATCCACACGGGTCTCCCCTTTCTTGGCACGTTTGGTAGTAATGATAATCACACCATTGGCAGCCTGTGCACCATAAATAGAAGCGGAAGCGGCATCCTTCAATACCTGAATGGATTCTACATCATTGGAAGAAAGGATAGACGAGATGTTCTCACGGGTCATCACACCGTCAATGACATAAAGCGGGGAATTGGCATCATTTCGGAAAGATGACTTACCACGGACCAATGTAGAAGTATTTCCACCGCCCGGTGTGCCGTCAGTCGTAATGTTCATACCGGCAACACGTCCCTGCAAGCTCGACAACACATTTCCCGTAGGAATATCTGCTACATCCTTCATCTTGACCACAGCCACCGAACCAGTCAAACTGGCCTTCTTCTCGGACATATAGCCGGTCACTACTACTTCATCAATCAACTGGGAATCTTCCGTCAACTCAATGCGTAAAGTGGGCTGTGCCTTTACTGTAACGGCTTTATATCCTATATAGGATACAGACAATGTGGCACCGGAAGCTACAGACAGAGTGAAATTTCCGTCAATATCCGTAATTGTTCCATTACTGTTGGAACCTACTTCCATGACAGAAGCACCGATAATGGATTCACCACTCGATTTTTCAACGACAGTACCTTTTACCTGGACTTGCTGGGCAAAGGAATAGATGCCCGCAAAGAGAAGCACAATTAGTGTGCAAAGCCTGAGACTAATGCTTTTCAACATATCTATTAATTTAAAGTTAATAATAAACCAATTCTGCAATTGAGTTTTGTGTCAGCAAAATTAAGCGAAACCAGGATTTGCACCTATAACAAATGTTACGAAAGGTGGTATTTTTGATACATCCCCTTTCTAAAGGTATTCTACGCGTGTTTTTTGCTAAATAAACTTTAGCTTTAGCAGCAAATTAATAGAAAAGAATGAAAACAATATGGGAGCAGATGCTAATTGCACCAGCTCTCATAGTATACTCTCTCAGAATCAAAAACGAAAAGCAAAATGTTCCGCACACCGGTATCCTTCTTCATAAAGCTCCGTCAGCTTCTTGATGTCACGCTCGATGCGGTCTACCACTACCGGCTTCTGTGGACGGATCACAACGATTTCCCCGGCGGCTTCCATCCGTTCCACCTGCTCCAACTGTTGATTATAGACAATACTGCGGCGGTTGATGGCTTCACGCAATAGCGGATATTTCTTATATATAAAAGGTGGAACCTTCGTTCCCTGAATTTCCTTACGGTACCCATGATTGCGCGTCAACACCACCACATTATTGGTAAATCCATCCTGACGGGCACGCATCAAAGGGATACTGTCCACAATACCTCCATCCAGCATCGGGATGTTGTCCACGTAGGTAATGGGACAGACAAACGGCAGACTGCTCGAAGCACGCACAATATCAATGACGCGCTCTTTACTCCGCTTCTCCTCAAAATAGTTCGCTTCGCCCGTCTCGCAGTTGGTAGTTACCATCACATAACGTTCGGGACAATGAAAGTATGCCTCGTAGTCGTAGGGAAGTATGTGTTCCGGAAACTCCTGGAACAACAAGTCGAAATCCATGATATTCCGCTTCTTCAACAGATACTTCAATCCGATGTAATTGTATTTTTCCAGCAAGTCGATATTGCTGTACTTGGCACGCCCGCGCTGACCGGACATATAAGAAAGTCCGTTGCAGGCTCCGGCACTGACACCGATGGTATAGGGAAAGCGAATGCCACGATCCATAAAGCTGTCGAGCACACCGCAAGTGAAGACGCCGCGCATACCGCCGCCCTCCAAAACAAGACCGCTATGGTCGTCGATACGTATTATTTTCTCCATAAGTGTCAGAATTAACGCTTCAAAGATAGCTTTTGTTTACGATATTCTGCCTATATTTGCAGTTGCAACTATAAATCTATAACATTTTAATTATGATGAAGAAATCAATACTGATGGCTGCATTGGGTTTATTAAGTTTAAACACAATAGCACAAGACACTCCGAAAGAGGAAGGTTTCATTTTTACAACCGTAAAAGAAAATCCTATCACTTCTGTTAAGAACCAAAACCGTGCCGGTACATGCTGGTGCTATTCCGGACTGGCATTCATCGAATCCGAACTGCTCCGCATGGGCAAAGGCGAATACGACTTTTCTGAAATGTTTATCGTACACAACACCTATCTGGACCGTGCCGACAAGGCAGTGCGTACACATGGTGACGTTTCGTTCTCACAAGGCGGTTCGTTCTACGATGTAATTTATGGTATGAAAACTTTCGGTCTGGTGCCCGAAGAGGAAATGCGTCCGGGCGTTATGTATGGCGACACGCTGAGCAACCACACCGAATTGACAGCCGTATCTGATGCCGTAGTGGCAGCCATTGCCAAGGGAAGACACCGTAGCCTGCAAGCAGACAAGGAAAATAACCCGCTTTGGAAGAAGGCCATCACTGCCATCCACGACATCTATCTGGGCGAACGTCCCGAGAAGTTCACCTACAAAGGCAAGGAATATACTCCGAAGTCTTTCTATGAATCTACCGGACTGAATGCAGATGACTATATCTCACTGACTTCCTATACCCACCATCCCTTCTACCAGCCGTTCGTCCTGGAAATACAAGACAACTGGCGTTGGGCTTCTTCCTACAACTTGCCTATCGACGAGTTGATGGAAGTGTTTGACAACGCTATCAATAAGGGTTACACCATTGCATGGGGTAGTGACGTAAGCGAACAAGGCTTCACACGCGACGGTATAGCCGTAATGCCCGATGCAGAAAAGGTGCAAGAACTGAGCGGTTCGGACATGGCACACTGGCTGAAAATGAAACCCGAAGAAAAGAAACTGAACAGCAAGCCTCAACCGCAGAAGTGGTGCACACAAGAAGAGCGCCAGCTGGCATACGACAACTGGGAAACTACTGACGACCACGGTATGCTGATTTACGGTATAGCCAAAGACCAGGAAGGCAACGAATACTATATGGTAAAGAACTCTTGGGGTGAAGCCGGAAAGTACAAAGGACTGTGGTATGCTTCCAAAGCTTTCGTGCGCTATAAAACAATGAACATCATTGTGCACAAGGATGCACTGCCTAAGGATATTGCCAAGAAACTGGGTATTAAATAAATAAAAGAAGGAGATGCAGTTTGATGCATCTCCTTTTTCAATTCTTACCAAATCCTACAGATATCTTCCACAATCTGCGGAACCGTCAACCGGTTCTTCTTCAACTGCTCCTCCACATCGTAACGGTCGATAAACTCTTTCTTCACACCATAGTTCAGTACCTTCATATCCGACGGACCGTAATAACGGGCAATCTTCTCGCCAAAGCCACCGTCCAGCACTCCGTCCTCAAGAGTAATGACCAGTGTATGGTCGCGCTTCAGGTCATCGAGCAAAGCCTCGTCCACACCCGTGATGTAGCGAGGATTGACAAGCGTGGTATCCACTCCTTTCTCTTCCTTCAACCGGGCAGCCACGGCTTCGCCCAACTGATAGAAAGAGCCCAGTCCCAATATGGCGACCTTCTCTCCACGATGGGACACCTCATAACGGTTCAGCGTCTTGCCGTAATCCTTCTCCGGTTCTACATTCCTGCGGACAACCCCATTGGCCGGCACGCGAATGGCAACCGGATGTTCCGTTTGACGGATGCCCCACTCCAGCATTGCCATATACTCCTCACGACAAGTAGGTGCCAGATAAACCATATTCGGAATATTACCGATGACCGGAATATCAAAAAGACAAAGATGGGTAACATCATTCATACTCGATAAGCTTCCCCAGAAGACAAGAATCAGTGCAGGATTATTGTTGATACAAAGATCCTGGGACAACTGGTCGTAGGCGCGCTGGATAAAGGTGCTGTAGACCCCGAATACCGGTTTTCCACCTCCGGCAGCAATGGCAGAAGCCATGGCAACAGCCTGCTCTTCGGCAATGCCCATATCGATGAACTGCCGCCCTGCCTCCTTGCGGCGCTCCGGTGTAAAGCCAAATACCGTAGGTGTACCTGCGGTGATGCCCACCACAGTCGGGTCTTTCTTCATCTCCTGCAACAAATAACCGGCGGTAAGGTCGGCATAGTCTTCACCCTCTCCAGACTCACCGGTCAGATTGCCGGTTTCAAGGTCGAACGGAACACTGTAATGGAAACGTTCTTTTTGCTCTTCTGCCAATTTGTATCCCTTACCTTTCAAGGTATTGATATGTACCACAACCGGATGCTTCTTGTCCTTCACTTCACGGAAAGCCTCTATCAATTGCTCCACGTCATTGCCATCCTTCACATAGAGATAATCATATCCCATTGCCTTAAAATAGTTGCAGGGAGCCTGCCCCTCCGTTTCGCGTAACTGTTGCAGATTGCGGTATAGCCCGCCATGATTCTCGGCAATGGACATCTGGTTATCGTTGACAATGACGATGAAGTTCGTGCCCAGTTCGGCACCTACATTCAATCCTTCGAAGGCTTCACCTCCACTCAACGAGCCATCGCCGATGACGGCAATCACATTACCCGCCTCCCCCTTCAGGTCACGCGCCTTGGCAAGTCCGCTTGCCAGACTGACGGAGGTAGAGGTATGCCCGATAACGAAAAAGTCATGCTCACTTTCCGACGGTTCGGAATATCCGGAGACTTCGTCATACTCGTCCGCATTCATAAACGCTGCCCGGCGGCCTGTCAATATCTTATGGGTATAACTTTGGTGAGACACGTCATAGACTATCTTGTCCGTTGGTGAATCGAACACGTAATGCAGGGCTATGGTGGCTTCTACCATTCCCAGGTTGGGACCTACGTGTCCTCCGTGAGAGCTTAACTTGTTTAACAACACCTGGCGGATTTCTCCACCTAATCCGTTCATCTCGCTGACTGATAACTTTTTCACGTCAGCAGGGGAATTTACTTTTTCAATATACATATTCTATAATAACATTTAAGTAGCGATGCTTGTTTATCCGATGCCGCCCGTCGTGCAGGCCTCATCCGGACGCTGCAAAAGTACAGAGGAAACAGGAACGGAAAGGTAGATAAATTACCGGTTTTATTACCTTTTTTACAGATATAGAGCCAACTGATATTTGCGCAAAATCCCTCAACTTGTGCATTTTTCACCCCATTTTCTTGTCAAACCCAACTCTTTCCGTAAATTTGCAGGCTGATAATGAGTTAACCGGCCAATTTCAGTAGCAGGATTCTACTACTCCTATTCCCGGCACTGACATACAAAGAAATACTAATACTAATAATTAATAGCATGAGTTTGAAAATTGTTGTATTGGCAAAACAAGTTCCCGACACACGCAATGTTGGGAAAGATGCCATGAAAGCCGACGGAACCATCAACCGCGCGGCACTCCCTGCCATCTTCAACCCCGAAGACCTGAACGCTCTTGAGCAGGCTCTCCGACTGAAAGATGAACATCCGGGCTCCACCGTTACCATCCTGACCATGGGACCGGGACGTGCAGCCGAAGTTATTCGTGAAGGACTTTACCGTGGTGCCGACAACGGCTATCTGCTGACCGACCGCGCCTTTGCAGGTGCCGATACGCTTGCCACTTCGTATGCCCTTGCCACAGCCATCAAGAAGATAGGCGACTATGACGTCATCATCGGCGGACGCCAGGCCATCGACGGCGATACCGCCCAAGTAGGCCCGCAGGTTGCCGAAAAGCTGGGGCTGACGCAAGTGACCTACGCAGAAGAGATTCTGAACGTGGACAAAGCCGCCAAGAAAATTACCGTGAAACGTCATATCGACGGGGGTGTGGAAACCGTTGAGGCTCCCCTGCCCATAGTCATCACCGTAAACGGAAGTGCCGCTCCCTGCCGCCCGCGCAATGCCAAACTGGTGCAGAAGTACAAACGCGCCCTCGGTGCCCAGGAAAAAGCTGCCATCACCAAGGAAGGCGCTGGGCTTGCCTACGCCGACCTCTACGAGAAATATCCATATCTGAACATCACGGAATGGAGCGTTGCCGACGTGAACGGCGACCTTGCACAATGCGGTCTGAGCGGCTCGCCCACAAAGGTGAAGACCATTCAGAACATTTCATTCCAGGCCAAAGAAAGCAAGACGCTGACGGGCAGCGACCAGGATGTAGAAGATTTGATTGTTGAACTGTTGCTAACCATACGATAGGATAAGATTATGAATAATGTATTTGTATATTGCGAGATTGAAGGCACAACAGTGGCCGATGTCAGTCTCG
>ENA-OPZZ01000552-OPZZ01000552.1-human-gut-metagenome-genome-assembly--contig:-NODE-552-length-29025-cov-5.060869_pt1 | contig 29025 bp, 33 predicted proteins | sample MGYA00242487_ERZ504511 | MGnify/ENA primary metagenome ERZ504511 (study PRJEB26092, sample SAMD00036241) | human gut metagenome | host: Homo sapiens | study: EMG produced TPA metagenomics assembly of... | reverse complement strand
TTTTGCGTTTATGATTATCCTGGTTTCTATCTTCACCTTGCTTTGGTTTAAGAAAGAGAAAGGATATGGCTGGCAAAGTCTGCTGATTCCTTACGGTCGTATGAGTCTGACAAATTACATTTCCCAATCTATTATGGGGGTAATCATCTATTATGGATTCGGATTAGCTATGTACGAAATATGCCGGAGCAACGGCAAGTCTGCTGATTGCATTGCTCATCTTTACTGTTCAGCTGATATTCAGCCGTTGGTGGCTTGCCCGTCATAAACAGGGACCACTCGAATTCTTATGGCGTAAGGGTACTTGGATTTAGTGACTTACCACTATTCGAATTTGACAGTTACTTCTACTAGTTTGTTGCCGTAAATCCAGTCCGGCCCCTCCTGAATCAGGCGGATTGCTTCTTTATCGGCAGACTCGCAAAGGCTCTCTTTTACTTTGATGTAGAAGGGACGCCCTTCCTTGTTAATAAGGAAAGTTAATACAACCTTCCCTTTCACTTGTGCACACTTTTCATCTGTCGGACGAACGAGATGCTCTTTCAGGTATTTCTGATAGCTACGTTTACCGATGACAGGTTGCGGAGTGATCTCTTTCTCTGTCTGTTCTTTAACCTTCGCATCGCTTCCGAGGGTTGTTGACTTCTTATTTTTCTTAGCGCCATATCCCACTACCACCACTTCGTTAAGTGCCTGTTTGTTTTCGTTCATGGCAATGAGCATCGTCCGGCTGGTATCTACCTGGATTTCTACCGGATCATATCCGATATATTCCGCTGTCAATCGTTTCTTATCATCCTTTTTGACTAACGAAAATTCTCCATTCATATTTGTGATGGTTCCGATATTCGTTCCTTTATATGTCACACTGGCTCCGATAAGCGGTTCTCCTTTTCCGTCGGTCACTCTCCCTTTAATCATGTTATTTTGAGGAAGGATAGTCGCTACCTTAGCCAACTTCATTTTCTTATCAGATTCAGATTCGAAAGTATCTATCGTTGCTACTACTTCTTGCAATGCAGCAGTCTCTTCCGAGACTTCTTCCATCATCGGCACAGCTGCCACAGGCGCACCTTGTGGTTGCGAAGTCGTTTGGATTTCGGCAATCATATCTTTCTTATCCGCTTGTCTCGCAGTAATTTCGGAAATAGGAGTGGAATCCGTTTTTACCTTTGTAGTAGCTAATGCGATTTCCTTTTGCGGAGTTGCGGGAACTGTTGGAGTGGCAGGAATTGCCGGAGTTGGTGGAGCTGCGGGTTCAGCCAACTTTATGGAAACACTCTCTTCCGCAATGAACACTTCATCTGTCATGCTCTTTTTCAGGAACAGGAAATAACTGCTGATACCGAATCCGATAATCAGACACGCAGCGATGCTCCAGGTGATAGCATAAGTGCTCTTTTTCTTTGCCGAATGAGCAGAAACCTGCATCCGCAGTTTCTCGATCCGTTGTTCGTGATTTCCCTCCACCTGGTTATATCCATCCATAGCATCGGCCAGGAAAGGGTCCTGCATCGACTCTTTTTCCAGCCGGTGTGCCTCTTTTCCTTTGCGGAGTCCTCGTATGTAGTCCAATAGTTTCATAGGGCTTGTTTCTTAATACAAATTTTTAAGTTTCGCTTTCCGTTTTGGATATAGCTTTTCACATTGTTCAGAGTAAATCCGGTCTGTTCCACAATGTCGGCATACGACATTTCCTCTAAAAAGAAACGCGTAATGCTGGTCCGTTGTTCTTCGGGCAACTTTTCGAGACAGTGATGTAATGCCTTTAGTTGTTCCTCTGAACTTTCCTCCTCACTTAATAGATGCAGAAATTCGTCGGATTCCATAACATTAACGGTATAATCTAACGTAATTTCTTTATTTTCCTTTCGTAAAAGTTGCAAGCAATGATTCTTTGCCACCCGGTAGAGCCATGGCTTGAACACTTTTATCTCATAATTTCCCAATTTAGGCAATAAATCTTCAAACAACTGCATGACCGCCTCCTGTGCCCGGTCTTCATCATGCAGATATTTTAGGCAAAGTCCGTATAGTAACGGGATATATCGGTTATATAATTCGCCGAAATATTCCGTATCACCGGACTTCGTGTAATGTATTAGTAATTCCTCGTCCGATAGTTTTGATATTTTTCTTTTGAAAAACAACATCTATTCCTCTTCTTCGTCAATAATGACTTGATATTTTTCTTTCATTGCTTCAAAATCACCTGTAATCTGGTCTAATATTTCATGCGTATCCGTACTCTTTACCAATGCGGGCATACCGTAATAGATAGATGCTTTATATGGCAACAATATCATTTTTTCTTTGGGCAGAGAACGTCCCATACCGGTCATGAATACGGGAATATATTTCACTTCGGGTCGCAGAGACAGGATGCGGGCTATGCCGGATTTAATTTTTCCCATCTGTTCCGGCTTTCCTCTGGTTCCTTCCGGAAAAAGAATCAGTGAATATCCGGCGTCGATGGCTTCAAGCATCTTACGGATCGGATCATGCTCCGAATCTTTTTCTCCTTTTCTTCTGATTAGCAGTGTGTTGATGAAAAAGTTGCTGATGGAAGCCTGAAAGCGGGTTTTCCCGAAATAATCTTCTGCTGCTACGGGTTTGACTTTCCATAAAAGTCCTCCGGGCAGGGAAGATAACAAGCTTAGGGTGTCCAGATGGCTGTTATGGTTGGCAAGGATGATGAATTGCTTTTCCTTTTTGAGGAACTGGCAATCGGTGAACTGAACTCCTACAACCAATTTCAGGAACCATTGGAATACACCTTTATATATAATCTGCATGGCAGCAGCTTGCATGAATCCTTTTTTCCATTCTCTCCGTTTAATATGCAATGTAATAAACTAAATGAAAAAATACAGGAGCCGTGTAGGCCAGAGAATCTATCCGGTCGAATACTCCTCCATGACCGGGATACTGTTCCCCATGTCCTTAATTCCTTTATCTCTCTTGATGGCGGAGATGACTACGTCTCCCGAGAATCCGGCAATCGCAACGAGAGCACTTACCAGGATAACGTTTGGGAGCGGAGAGGGGAGTCAGGAAACCGAGGAAGTAACCAATGACGGTAGTACTGATTACACCGCCCAGAAATCCTTCCCACGATTTTGTTCGGACTTACTTTCGGGAGTATCTTATGTCGTCCGAGAAGTTTGCCCCAGATAAATTGCATAACATCGTTGATTTCCGTAAGGAATACAAGGAATAATAGCAGACCTCGTCCTCCTGCATGAATCCCGGAAGTTCGGGAAGCGACAGGAGATAAGCGAGGTGGCTGATACCGAATACTGAAAGCATCAGAATCCACTGCAACAGAGCCATCGACTTGGTAATTCCGTGGGTGTCTCCCTTTAAAACAAGTCGTAAGGGCAATACGAGAAACATAACTACCGGAATGAAGATGATGAATGCTCCATACCAGGCAAGGTAAGCAAGGTAATATTGAATGGGAATGGCCAATATCCCCCAAAACAATGCTCCGCGATCTGCCTCTCTGAATCCCAACACCGAATACAGTTCTCTGAAAGCGATGAAAGAGAGAAAGGCAAGGAAGAAGTAAGAAATGTTATAGCTGATAAATACAGCGCCGATAAACATGCCCGCCATGATCCACCATGAACGCGTGCGGGCGGAGAGTTCGCTGATATTTGTTTTTGGAGAGATCTTCTTTACGAGAAAAAGAATAAGGCTTGCCGTAACAAGCAGTCCGATGATGAGCGAAATGACGATAATCAATTCATCGCTTAGCGTAGGAAATATGATATCCAGTAGTTCTTTCATTTTATTTCATTGTTTGTTGTGTGTGACATGAGGTACAGACGGTGTATCAGTGTTGCGACAAGGCCGACGTTGATTATTATCAGAGCTATGAGACATACCATCCGGTCGTATCCTGCGTGAATGGTGCAGGTGGCTACTACAAAGGCAAGCGTGAGCAATGCCATGCGGTGTTGCTTGGCCATCGGACCGTTAAAGAAATGCTGGTGTGTTTTGTAGGCTCCTATCCAGCGGAAATAAGCTGTCATAACGGCAAGAAGGGCTGCTAGCCATCCCAGTTCAATACCGAATCCACCTGCTATATATCCGATGGGAATGATGAACAAAGCATCGGCAAAGCGGTCGGGCATATCATTGTAGAGATCTCCGTTGGCACTTTTCTTCCCTCCTTCAATAGCTACCATCCCATCGAACAGGTTGCAGAGTAACCGCGACTGCATACAAACGATGAACAGAATGTAGGCTACATACTTGTTGAAACCGGGATCAATGACTGTGCCGATCAACAGAAGGCACCCCACCATAGCGAAGAATACGCTCATCATGGAAATTTGATTGGGAGTGACACCCCAACGAGTTAGTTTGCGGGCAATAATAGTAGCCCAGGCTGTGTTTCGTGAGGCTATTTCCCGCCTTCCGTCGACTTCGTTTTTCATATTTATAATATGTTTATGATTGGCAAATATACACATCATCTTAAGAGTTGCAAAGGAATGAGTGAGAATTTTGAAATGACCCTTTTTTTCTGCCGGATAAAAAAAGTTCAGGCAATTTATGGAATCTGTGTGAAATGTGCATCTCTATAGTAAAAGCGAACTAATAGTAACATTTTTAAAATAAGAAGTTATGAAAACAAATCAATTCAGAGCGATGATGCTCGTGCTGCTAATGGCGGTTATTTCTTTAGGTAGGATGAATGCGCAAATTATTATTGTGTCGGGTACGGTGACGGATGCAAAGGATGGAAATCCGCTTGTAGGTTGTTCGGTACAGATAAAGGGTACTTCGAAGGGTACAATAACGAATATGAAGGGCCAGTACACAATTCAGGCTAAGAAGGGGGAGACGTTGTTGTTCCAGTATATCGGGTATAAGCAAGAGAGAAGGGTGGTGAAATCGGCTACGCTGGATGTGAAGATGAAAGCTGATGATGTGGTATTGGAAGAATGTGTAGTGGTAGGATACGGGCATGAGCTAAAGGCTACTAAATCGGTGTCTGCTGCTTATATGGCGGTATGTCCGACACCGGGAATCATGTATGATGCTGTAAATGCGGAAGAATACGGGCAGATTCAGGAGAATGGATTTAAGAGTGTGTCGGATGCTCCGCTTTCTACTTTCTCTATTGATGTAGATGCTGCTTCTTATAGTAATATGCGTCGTTTTATCAATAAAGGTGAATTGCCTCCTGTAGATGCTATCCGTACGGAAGAATTAGTGAACTACTTTTCCTATGATTATCCGAAACCGACAGGAAGTGATCCTGTGAAAATCACGATGGAAGCCGGAGCATGTCCCTGGAATGCGGATCACCGTCTTGTGCGTATCGGCTTGAAAGCTAGAGAAATTCCGACGGAACATCTGCCTGCATCTAACCTGGTGTTTCTGATTGACGTCTCCGGCTCTATGTGGGGAGCCAACCGGTTGGATTTGGTGAAATCATCTCTCAAATTGTTGGTAAACAACTTACGGGATAAAGATAAAGTAGCTATCGTGACTTATGCAGGCAGTGCCGGTGTGAAACTGGAGGCCACTCCGGGTAGTGACAAACAGAAGATTCGTGAAGCGATAGATGAATTGACGGCAGGTGGTTCTACGGCAGGTGGTGCGGGTATCCTGTTGGCGTATAAAATAGCCAAGAAGAATTTTATCTCTAATGGTAACAACCGTATCATACTTTGCTCCGACGGTGATTTTAATGTGGGTGTTTCTTCCGCCGAAGGATTGGAACAATTGATTGAAAAAGAACGTAAGAGTGGAGTGTTCCTTACCGTATTAGGTTATGGCATGGGTAATTATAAAGATAAGAAGATTCAGGTGTTGGCAGAAAAGGGAAACGGTAATCATGCTTATATAGATAACTTGCAGGAAGCCAATCGTGTTTTAGTAGGCGAATTCGGCGCTACATTGCATACAGTGGCGAAAGACGTCAAACTGCAAGTGGAATTTAATCCTTCCCAAGTGCAGGCGTATCGTTTGATTGGTTACGAAAGTCGTCTGTTGAAAGACGAAGACTTTAATAATGATGCTAAAGATGCCGGAGATATGGGTGCGGGACATACGGTAACTGCTTTTTACGAAGTGATTCCTACAGGTATAAAGAATGAATATGTGGGTAAAATAGACGATCTGAAATATCAGAAGAAAGAGAAAGTGACAGTGAAACCGACAGGCTCTAATGATCTCCTGACTGTGAAACTGCGTTATAAAGCTCCGGATAAAGATGTCAGCAAGAAAATGGAACTTCCTTTCGTTGATAATAAAGGTAATAATGTTTCTTCTGATTTCCGCTTTGCTTCTGCAGTGGCTATGTTCGGACAGTTGCTTCGGGACTCTGACTTCAAAGGAAATGCCAGTTACGATAAAGTGATTAATCTGGCCAAACAGGGACTGAATAATGATGATAAAGGATATAGAAGAGAATTCATCCGTTTGGTTGAGGCTGCCAAAGGATTGGAAAGAACGAATAAGAACTAGGAAATCGGGCGGGAGTCATTGTGAGTGTACGCTATATGACTATGCGTAAGATTCGCAGATATGAATGAACGTAGAATTCCAGATGGATAATCGTAGAAAATGATAGTGACGGTATATGTTCGGGATAGTGACGCTATCGCTGTTGTATACCGTCACTATCTTTGTCGGATAGCGTCACTATCATTTATTTCGTCCGAATTTCGTCCGACCTGAAACGAAAAATAGCCGTAAACTTATTGTTTACAGCTATTTAACTCTGCACGGGAGGAGAGGCTCGAACTCCCGACACCCGGTTTTGGAGACCGGTGCTCTACCAACTGAGCTACTCCCGTGTTTGCGGCTGCAAAGGTAGTAGAAACTTCTGAATCTCCAAACATTCGGGTAAATAAGTTTTGAATTATTTTAATTTTTCCCACTCATCGGGCTTAAAACCGACCAGAACGAAGCTGTCTGTCACTACCAATGGGCGTTTCACCAATTTACCGTTGGTTGCCAATAGTGCTATCTGTTCTTCCTCACTCATTGCAGGTAGCTTCTCGCTTAGTTTCAGCTCTTTATATACTAATCCGCTCGTGTTGAAGAATTTCTTCACCTGCAGACCGCTGCGCGGAATCCATGCCTTTAATTCTTCCACCGTAGGATTTTCTTCTACGATTAAGCGGTTGGTAAACTCAATGTTATTTTCTGTTAACCATTTCTTGGCTTTTTGGCATGTGCTGCATGCCGGGTACTGCAAAAATAATGTTGCCATATTCATTTATAATTTAATTCATACTGTTTAATGCCTAATACCTAATACTTAATACCTAATACTTGATACTTGAACTTCACTTCAATATCTGTAAATCCTGAAACATAATCCGGTAAGCGGCTGCTTTCTTGTCCAATGCTAATGGATACGCCCTTGATGATGAGGGCATGCGGTATAGCCGCATGGCACGTCCTTCGAAAACAAATTCGGAGTAATCGCCCACTTTGGGCTCTTCTATGTCGAATTGCTGTCGAAGAGTGTCCGTTGCTTTTTGGCCTGTGGTGACGATTGCTTTGCATTCGAGAAGTTGCCGCAGTAATGTTGCAACATCGGTAGCTTCCACTACTTCAAGAAACTTGTCCGATGCATTATCCTGCAACCGGCGAATGGATGAAGCCGTATCGAATAGGGCAATCCCCTTTTCGTTCAAAAAGTCTATGATTTGCTCGCGGCAGAACGATTTTAGTGTCGAATTTAGAAAGTGATTCTTATCATTAAAGAATAAAATTCCATATATACGCCACATGTCGTTATTTAGGTTCGGGTAGTAAAACTCCATAGACCAACGTTTTTTCTGTGGCGGAAAACTTCCCAGCATCAGAAGCTTTGATTTCGCTGGGAGAAATGGTTCTAACGGATGTGTTTCGATTTCCATAATTCCTTTCATTTTAATTTCGTACAAAAATAGTGATAATGTTTATTTCCTTCAAAATCAATGAGAAAAAATGCTAGATTTAAAATAATTAGTTATTTTTGCGGTGTGATGAACAAACAATATTTTATTATATCATTGAAAAAAGAAGTTTTTGTGAGTTGCTTCTTAATAGGCCTGTTTTTTCTGGAGGGAGGAAATTGTTATGCTTCGGAGCAACAAGTGTTAAGAGGGACGATAGAAATTCCTTTTGATAATAATACCGTGAGAGGGCGTGTTATTGATATCTATGGTGAACCACTGATCGGTGCTACAATACGCGAAAAGGGGGGAGCCAATGGTACTGTGACCGATATTGATGGAAAATTCTTTTTGTCTGTGCCGGATAGTGCTGTCTTACAAGTTTCTTTTGTGGGTTACAAGACTGTAGAAGTCAATGTGGCAGGTCGGAATGTGCTTGAAATACGTCTTCAGGAAGATGCGGTGATGCTTGAACATGTCATCGTAACGGCCTTGGGACTTGAAAAGGATGAAGCTACATTGGCTTATTCTGTGCAAAAAATCAAGGGAGAGGAACTGAACCGTGTCAAAGAAGTAAATATGATTGCTGCTCTGGCGGGAAAAGCTGCCGGTGTGCAAATCAACAAAAACTCTTCCGGTATGGGCGGTTCCGCAAAAGTCAGTCTCCGGGGAATCCGTTCGGTATCCGGTGATAATCAACCGCTTTATGTAATAGATGGAGTGCCGATGTCGAACACCTCTTCCGAACAGGCTTATTCGGCTATTGGTGGTACGGCGAATGCAGGGAATCGTGATGGAGGAGACGGAATCTCTAATCTGAATCCGGAAGATGTAGAAAGCATCAGTATTCTGAAAGGTGCTCCTGCTGCGGCTTTATATGGTAGCATGGCTGCTAACGGAGTGATTCTTATCACGACTAAAAAAGGCAACTCTGTCGGACAAAGGAATATTAATTTCTCTACAGGACTCACTTTCGAGAAAGCATTCAGTATGCCTAAAATGCAGAATCGTTATGGTGTCAGTGATGTGGTAGACAGCTGGGGAGAGAAAGAGAATCTGATGGCTTATGATAATCTGAATGATTTTTTCCGTACCGGATTGACATCGATGACTTCCGTATCTATCAGTTATGGAAATGAAAACCTGCAAACTTATTTCTCCTATGCCAATACTACCGGAAAGGGGATTATCGACAAGAATAAACTGAAAAAGCATAATATAAACTTGCGTGAGACGGCTACCATGCTCGACAAACGTCTGAAACTGGACGGTAGTGTGAATGTGATGAAACAGACCGTCGAGAATAAGCCGGTATCGGGAGGTTTCTATATGAATCCGTTGGTAGGGCTCTATCGTTTTCCTCGTGGGGAGGATTTGTCTTATTATAAAGATCATTTTGAAACCTATGACGAAGAACGGAAACTGGGTGTGCAGAACTGGCATACGTTTACCGAAGACTTCGAACAGAATCCATACTGGATAACGAACCGCATACAAAGTAAAGAAACACGTACGCGCATTATCCTTTCTCTTTCAGCAAACTTTAAGGTAAATGATTGGCTGACGATTCAAGCCCGTGGAAACATGGATTATTGGGCGGACAAGTTACGCCAGAAATTCTATGCGTCTACTGCCACCGCCCTGTGTGGAGCGAACGGACGATATATCGAGATGGATTATCAGGAAACCCAGATGTATGGTGATGTCATGGCGATGGTGAAGAAAACCTGGGGGGATTTTACACTGGATGCGGCGATTGGTGGTAGTATAAATGATAAAGTCGTTAATTCTACCCGATATGATTCGAAAAATGCATCTTTGAAGTTTGCTAATGTGTTTAATATTGCCAATATCGTCATGAACAGTTCTGCCAGTATTGACCAGCGAATAGATCAACGCCGTCAGTTGCAATCTATATTCGGTACGGCACAGATCGGTTATAAGGAAAAATTGTTTCTTGATTTGACGGCCCGTAATGACTGGGCGTCAACCTTGTCTTATACCAGCCATGAAAAATCCGGATTCGCTTATCCTTCTGTAGGGCTTTCCATGCTACTTGATAAATGGGTGAAGTTACCCGAATGGGTTTCTTTCGCTAAATTGCGTGGCGCTTATAGTAAAGTAGGGAATGATATTCCTCCATTTATCACTAATTCCTTTTCGCATATCAATGCCGGTGGCGAGATACAGGCGAATGATGCCGCACCTTTTAAGGATATGGAGCCGGAAATGACTCATGCCATCGAATTTGGAACTGAATGGCGATTCTTTCAACACCGTTTAGGGGTCAATCTGACTTATTATCGTACCAATACTTATAATCAATTCTTCAAACTTCCCGCACTTGCAGGTGATAAGTATGCTTACCGATATGTAAATGCCGGAAATATCCAGAATCGGGGATGGGAATTGACACTGAATGGAACTCCCGTATTAACTCCTGATTTCAACTGGAAAACTTCTGTAAACTTCTCTACCAATAAGAATAAGATAGTGAAGTTGCACGAAGATCTGAAAGAAATGATTTACGGGCCTACCAGTTTTTCTTCCAGCTATGCCATGAAACTTATTAAAGGCGGTTCTATCGGTGATATATATGGTAAGGCTTTTGTGCGCGATGATGCAGGCAATATCGTTTACGAAACAGAGGGTGATAATAAAGGACTTCCATTGGTGGAGGGCGATGGGAATACGGTGAAAGTAGGAAATGCCAACCCTGTCTTTATGATGGGATGGGACCATACATTCTCTTACAAAGGCTTCACCTTTTATTTTCTGCTTGATTGGCGCTACGGAGGTGAAGTCCTTTCGCAGACACAGGCGGAAATGGATCTTTATGGAGTATCTGAAATAACGGCCGATGCGCGTGACAGGGGATATGTAATGCTCGACGGTCAGCGTATAGACAATGTGAAAGGATTCTATAAAATAGTAGGCGGGCGTGCCGGGGTGACGGAATATTATATGTATGATGCTACGAATTTACGGTTGCGTGAAGTATCATTGAGCTATAATTTCTCCAAGAAGTGGATACAGAAAACGAAGGTACTGAAAGATGTTCAGCTTTCGTTTGTAGCTCGCAATCTATGTTTCTTGTATAAGAAAGCTCCTTTTGATCCGGATCTGGTACTTTCTACCGGAAATGATAATCAAGGCATTGAAGTGTTCGGAATGCCTACGACCCGTAGTCTGGGCTTTACTCTGAAATGTGAATTTTAAAGTCAGGAGAGAGGAATGAAGAGAAAATATGTATATCTATATTTGTTGGGGTTATTGCTGTTCTCTGTAGCTTGTACCGGTAATTTCCGTGATTACAATACCGATTTGTCCGGTATCACGGATGATGACTTGATTATTGATGACAATGGCTATGGAATCCGTTTGGGAATTATTCAGCAAGGTATTTATTTTAATTACGACTACGGAAAAGGAAAGAACTGGCCTTTCCAGCTGATACAGAATCTGAACGCGGACATGTTCAGTGGGTATATGCATGACGGCAAACCTCTGAACGGGGGCTCGCATAATTCCGATTATAATATGCAGGACGGTTGGAATAGCGCTATGTGGACACATATGTATTCTTATATTTTCCCACAGATATATCAGTCGGAGAATGCTACCCGAAATACACATCCTGCTCTGTTCGGGATAACGAAAATATTAAAGGTGGAAGCGATGCATCGTGTGACGGATTATTATGGTCCTATCATTTATAAGAATTTTGCTAATGCCGAAAAACATTACCGTCCGGATAAACAAGAAGATGTCTATTATGAGTTTTTCAATGAACTCGATTCTGCCGTAGTTGCCCTCACCGGGTATATAGAGGAGAAACCGGAATCCAATGGATTTGCACGTTTTGATATTTTGTTGGATGGGAAATACGCTTCCTGGGTGAAGTTTGCCAATTCGTTGCGTTTGCGTCTGGCAATGCGTATTGCCTCTGTTGCTCCCGATAAGGCTTGTGCTGAAATACAGAAAATAAAAGAAAACGATTATGGCTTCTTTGAAGCGGAAACAGGCGGAGCAATCGTTTCTACCAAATCCGGATATACCAATCCATTGGGAGAACTTAACCGTGTGTGGAATGAAACTTACATGAGTGCTAACATGGAATCAATCTTGGTCGGATATGATGATCCTCGTCTTGGAGCTTATTTCGAACACTGTACGGATGAAGCTTTGAAAGGACAATATCGTGGAATTCGTCAAGGGACATGTTTTGCTCATAGTCATTATTCCGGATTGTCGAAGCTGTTTGTCCTGCAAAGCACCGATGCGCCTCTGATGACTGCCTCGGAAGTCTGGTTTCTGCGTGCCGAAGCCGCTTTGCGCGGGTGGACCGATGAAGATGAAGAAGCTTGTTACCGGAACGGTGTAACTACCTCTTTTCATCAATGGGGAATTTATGGGGTGGAGGATTACCTGAAAAGTGAGTTGACAGCTTCCGACTTTATAGACACTTATGATGAAGAAAATAATATAGAAGCGCGTTGTAAAGTCACTCCCAAATGGAATCCGCAGGATGATAAGGAGACAAAAATGGAGAAGATTATTACGCAGAAGTGGATTGCCATGTTCCCGGAAGGTTGCGAAGCCTGGACCGAACAAAGACGAACGGGATATCCCCGTTTATTTCCCGTTCGATTCAACCATAGCAGAAACGGATGTATTGACACGGAGATCATGGTGCGCCGTCTTAATTTCCCAGGTACCTTGCAGACGGAAGCCCCGGAGCAATATTCTGCTCTTATGGAGGCTTTAGGCGGAGATGACCATGGAGGTACAAGACTCTGGTGGGATACGGGAAATAATAACCTGGAATAAAAAAAGACAGAAGTAATGTGTTTATATGTGTAGCTTTAACTATTTTTGCATCTTCATTTAAACACATTTACTTATGAAACAGATTATCTCTGCTCTTTTCCTCTGTATGTTGCTCTCTGGCGTACCGGGATTGCAGGCGCAAAACATTCAGCTACATTATGATTTCGGACGTTCTTTGTATGATAAAGATTTGCAAGGTCGCCCGCTGTTCACCTCCACTGTGGAGAAGTTTCATCCTGATACTTGGGGAAGCACTTATTTCTTTGTTGATATGGATTACACTTCCGAGGGTGTCGCTTCCGCTTATTGGGAAATAGCCCGTGAACTAAAATTCTGGAAAGGTCCTTTCTCTGCACATCTTGAATATAACGGTGGATTATCGAAAGGCATGTCTTATAAAAATGCTTATCTGGCAGGAGCTACCTACACTTTTAATAATGCTTCCTTTTCCAAAGGCTTTACGCTGACTGCTATGTATAAGTATATTCAGAAACACCAATCGCCCAACAACTTCCAGCTGACAGGTACGTGGTACGTGAATTTCTGCCGCAATCTGCTCACTTTCTCCGGCTTTGCCGACTGGTGGCGTGAAGAAACCAACTATGGAAAGACTATCTTTCTCTCCGAACCACAATTCTGGGTGAACCTGAACAAAATCAAAGGAGTAAATAAAAATTTTAATCTTAGTGTTGGCTCCGAAGTCGAATTGAGTAATAACTTCGGCGGTCGTGATGGCTTTTATGTTATCCCGACACTCGCTCTGAAATGGACGCTGAACTAAAAACGGATTATAAGAAATAGAATTAAAAAAAGTCGGACTAAAAGAAGCCGGACTTCAGAATAATCTCTGTTTATCCCTCTGCGGAACTTAAAAAAATATATAGAACACCCTGTTAAATGAAAACTGATTTAATCTACGGCGTAGAAGACCGTCCCCCTTTTAAAGACGCCTTGTTTGCGGCTTTACAACATCTTTTGGCTATTTTCGTAGCGATCATTACACCTCCGCTTATCATCGCAAGTGCCTTGAAACTTGATGTAGAAAAGACAAGCTTTCTGGTTTCCATGTCTCTTTTTGCTTCGGGAGTATCTACCTTTATACAATGCCGCCGCTTTGGTGTGATAGGAGCAAGACTGCTCTGCATCCAGGGAACCAGTTTTTCTTTTATCGGCCCTATCATTGCCACAGGAATGGTAGGCGGATTACCGTTAATTTTCGGTTCCTGTATGGCTGCTGCGCCTATCGAAATGATTGTCAGCCGCACATTCAAATATCTGCGTAATATCATCACTCCGCTAGTTTCCGGTATTGTCGTGCTGCTTATCGGATTGAGTCTGATAAAGGTAGGTATCGTATCTTGCGGAGGCGGATATGCAGCTATGGATAATGGTACGTTTGCTACGTGGGAAAACCTGTCTATTGCAGCACTGGTACTTCTTAGCGTCTTGTTTTTCAACCGTTGCGGGAACAAATACCTGCGTATGAGTTCCATTGTACTCGGACTTTGCCTTGGCTATGGTTTGGCATTTGCTCTGGGAAAAGTGGATATGAGTGCGTTGAATGTGGAAATGCTGATGAGTTTTAATATTCCCCAGCCTTTTAAATATGGTGTTGATTTCAATGTGTCTTCTTTTATAGCCATTGGTCTGGTTTACTTGATAACTGCCATTGAAGCAACAGGTGATGTAACTGCCAACTCTATGATTTCCGGACTTCCCATTGAAGGAGATTCCTATTTGAAACGGGTTTCCGGTGGAGTAATGGCAGATGGATTCAACTCCTTTCTCGCCGGTGTATTCAACTCTTTTCCAAACTCCATCTTTGCACAAAACAACGGTATTATCCAACTGACCGGAGTAGCCAGCCGTTATGTTGGTTATTATATCGCAGCAATGCTCGTCCTTTTGGGTTTATTTCCCATCGTAGGTGCCGTATTTTCCTTAATGCCCGATCCTGTACTGGGCGGTGCAACCTTACTAATGTTCGGCACAGTAGCAGCGGCGGGAATCCGTATTGTCTCCTCACAAGAAATAGGCCGTAAAGAAACTTTGGTATTAGCAGTCAGCCTCTCCTTAGGCTTAGGGGTAGAACTAATGCCGGACGTATTACAACAAGCCCCGGAAGCAATTCGAAGTATCTTCTCTTCAGGGATTACCACCGGAGGCCTAACTGCAATTATTGCAAATATAGTAATACGGGTAAAAGAGTAGGAAACAAGTAGTAGAAACAAGTATTAAGTAATAAATATTAAGTAATAAGTATTACCGAAGCCGCTGGTTTATACTTGATAGGCGTTGATTAATACTTGTTAGTTGATGCTTGTCGATTAATACTTAATACCTAATCCTTAATACTTAAATTACTCATTTTATCTGTTGTGCGGAAGGGGAAATCAGGATACTCGTAAAGACTGAAACGAGGTTCGGTTTCTCCTTTCGTATAATTCCAGATAGAAGCATAGTCTTCCGGATCTTCTCCCATCTTGGCTAACTGGCGCAGGTAAGCAGCTAGCGATTTATTCTCTACAATATAAATCTGCCCCATCTGATCGATAATCGGGCTATGATGACGAGTGCCGTCATGTTCGAAGCGTAGAATTCGTTTTCCTTCTTCAGTTAGTCCCACTAACTGGAAAGTCATGCTTTTACCGATAGCTGGTAAATTCAATACGCTGCGATCAGTGGCAAGGAAAGGTAAATGATGCTTTCTCATGAAGCGTCTTAATTGCTTGGCAACATCCTCTTTAGGCTCCTCTTCTGTTCCTACTTTCGTCTCTAATATCTTATATAACTCCTCCGCCTGTTCCGGTGTCATACGGCCATAAATCTTTTCCTCCTGTTGCTCCTGCATTGAACGACTGTTGGGTGCAAATACTGCATAATTCTCATTGAATCCCTTTACCGAGAAAGTGTAATAACATACCACCCCCAACGAATTGAGCACCTGACGAAGCCGGGTCGTATGCCCTCTACGTGAAGCAGCCACCGTATATACCAACTGATTCGTAATAATCCATCCCGCAGAAAGAATCTTCCGGATCGCTTCTTTAGCTTCAGGAGTAACCTCCAGCGGTGTCTGGAAATGAGTCTGTATAATAAACTGTTTCACACCGATAGCCGATGCTTTCTCCTTGAATTCCCGCAGAACATCAACCAGCCCGTCGTTGATACGCATCGGCAAATAAGCCAACAGACGTGACCCCAACCGTACCCGTTGCAATTCCGCATATTTCTCTCCATCCTTGCGTTCAAGATTCGCCCTTTGTTTGCGCGCCGCCATCCGATACACCGCATCCAGAATATTCTGAAGCGTTTTATTTTTGACTCATCAGCGCATCGCCTCCTGTAATAAGAATATCCCGCAATTGCGTATCCTCTTCAAAATAAGCCATTAACCGACGCAACTTACGATCCCATGATTCCTTCGGGCGTAAAGACTCAAATTCGAAATTCAACCGCTCGCTCTGAAAATCATACATACGCTGACAGGAAGCACAAAGTCCTCCGCAAGCCCGTCCCATAGTGTCAGGAATGAGAATAGCCACCTCCGGATACCGCCGATGAATGTTATGCCCGTCCGGCAAAAGCCATCCCGCAGCATTAGGCTTCCCGGCTTCTACAATATCCTCTTTCTCCCACGCGCGAATATTTCCATACGTCTCCACCAAACGTGGAGAATACAGAATATAACTCCGAATAGCCTCGTCATTATACCCATATCCGGTTACATTAAGCAACGATAAATAATAAGGAGTTGCAAAGAACGGCATACCCTTCTTCCGGGCACGATAAAGCAAATACATAGTCTCTGACGAAAGTGAATTTCCCAGGAATCGATTCAACTCGCCCGGACTTTTTATAGCCATTGCCAAATGAAAACGGAAATCGTTCCACCACTCACTTACCAACCTGTATTTTTCTTCATAACTCATTCCCTCCTCAAAGTGAAAACGCACCGAAGGTTTCGACTTCCTGTTTTCAATCTTCTGAATCAGCAAGTGCAACATCCGCTCCTTATTCTCATCCCGCACTTCACGTACCTCTTCGTCCAATCCCGTTTCCCACCGGTCATTCCGACTTTTGATACGTTGCGGCGATGGTAAAGGTACAACCTCTTCCTTCACCCGTTTAAACATCTGAAAAATTTCAATAAACAAATCCGTCGGTATCTCCATATTTTCCAACGTTCCCGTCAGAAACTCATAAAGCAACCGAATCGTCTGTACTGACATATCCTGTCCAGTAGACAGTTCATGGACATTCTGCCCATCATAATCGAGTAAGAGTCGAATTTGCTCCCTCGCCTCCTCCGCAGCCTCATTTTCTATCCTGCAAATTTCCAAAAAACGCAGCATCCCAGCCTTGAACTCTTCCACAGAAGAGCTCTTATCAGCTATCTCCACCACTTCCGGAATTTCTTGATTATAGATTTGTTTCAACTGTGAAAAAGTAAGCGCAAGCATTTTCTTTTGTTTCATAAGCAATCTCTCTATTTTTTAATTATTATAATATACTACCACACCGCATAGTCCCCCTCCGGCCTCGTCTGCACGGCGTCAAGCGAAGGTTTTATTACCGGCGTTAAGAAGGGCAGACTGTTTGAGCGAAGCGAGTTTCTACCCTTTAGACGGGAATGAAACCGGAGTAGCCGGGCAGGCGCAGCCTTGATTTTTTCTTTTGTATCAAGACAAAAGAAAAAAGTACATAAAGATAACAAAAAAAGCGGAGGTACAAAACCCCCGCTTTTTCTATCCTATTAATCTTTACGATTTTCTAACATTTAAAGCGACTTATTTTTTCGTTTCCGTGTCGTCATTCTTCCGTTTCGGCTCCTTCTTGGCAAGAAGAACAATATTATACACATAATCCGCCATCCACTGTTCAGAGTATCCCAAACGCTCTTTGTACTGGCGAACAGTCGCAGCCGTTTTATGCACATCATCAGCCTTCCACACTGTCTTGGTACAAACATCGTGTACCGTTTTCTGTGTCATACCATACAAAGCCTTCTTAAAGATCGACGGCATACGAAACTTCCACTGCATCAGATTTCCCATCAACATCATCAGATCATTGGAAAATCCCTGATACATGAACAAATAAGATTGAATATCATTTTGAGTGCGGCAGTTACGTTTCACGGAAGAGTCGATTTCCTTAAAGAAGTTCTCGTTCAACCCATAATCCTGCATCAGCATTTTGCGCGCAGCAGATTTTTCGGCCAATCCCAGTTTACCGTTTTGAGTAGGAACTTTAAACAAACGTTTGAAGTTAGCTACGTCCGGCAAGAAGCGGATATTAGTGATACCGAGGTTTGTGGCGATAACTGACTGGAAATACACCCGTGTCAGTGATATGAAATCTTCTACATTGCCGACTTTCGTTTCATCGGATTTTTTCTTGAATAAACCAAATAAGCCCATTGTTATCTCTACAATTTTATTATTTACAATTTACTATTTGAGCGTGTGGAAGGTATATAACATAACTACCATCTGTCAATTTGCGTGCAAAGGTACAAAAACAGTTGGTTTTCACCAACATTCCAAGTCCTTTTCGATGTCCGGCATTGTCTCTTTCTTAAAAACAGGGCTTTGGATGCCAGCTTTCTTTTGCGCGCGGTAATCATTTAGCAGACGGATAGCATATTTTCCGAGGAAAAGGATAGCGATCAGATTACAGATAGCCATTAACGCCATCGTGACATCTGCCAGGCTCCATACCATATCCAATGTGGCAAGTGAACCGAAGAGTACCATACCACCCACCAATATCCTGTAACCATGAAGTACCCATTTCCGGTGAGTGATAAAACGGATATTAGCCTCACCATAATAATAATTCCCCAGAATACTGCTGAAAGCAAAAAAGAAAAGAGCTACGGCAACGAAGATACTGCCCGAAGAACCTATTTCGTTTGTCAACGCCTGTTGAGTCAGCTGCACTCCATTAGCCGAACCATCCAGAGGAGCCCCACTAAAGAGGATGATAAAAGCCGTACAGGTACATATCAATAATGTATCTGTAAATACCGCCAAAGTCTGTATCAACCCTTGTTTTACGGGATGGCTGACATGAGCCGTGGCAGCCGCATTCGGGGCCGAACCCATACCGGCCTCATTGCTGAAAAGTCCTCTCTTGATGCCCTGCATTAATGCCATACCAACTCCTCCTGCCAATGCCTGCTCCCAACCGAAAGCATGGCTGACAATCAGTGCGATAACACCCGGTAAATGAGTGATATTGAGTGCAACAATAACCAGTGCCAGCCCTACATATCCCAAAGCCATAACAGGCACGATAATACTGCTGACGCGGGCAATGCGTTGAATACCTCCAAAGATGATAAGCAATGTCAGCAAAGTCAGCACACCTCCCAATATAATATGATTGAACCCAAAAGCATGCTCTGCCGCAGCACAGATCGTATTACTCTGTACAGAATTGAAAGCAAACCCGAAAGTAATGCTTATTAATACGGCAAAAAGCATTCCCATCCACGGTTGTTTCAACCCTTTCTTCATATAATAAGCAGGTCCTCCGATGAACGAATCCTTTCCGCGTATTTTGTATAATTGTCCCAAAGTAGACTCTATGAAAGCACTCGAAGCCCCTAACAGTGCGATGACCCACATCCAGAAAATAGCCCCGGGACCTCCGATGGCAATGGCAGTAGCCACTCCCGCAAGATTCCCCGTACCCACACGGCTGGCGATAGAAATAGCGAATGCCTGAAAAGAAGATACATGTTTCTCTCCCTGTTTTCCTTTGCCGGCGGATTCGCTTAACAGCACGATCATTTCCCGGATCATGCGAAATTGTACAAAGCGTGTCCGTATGCTGAACCAGACAGCACATCCTAATAACATAATAATTAGAATATACGTCCAAAGTATGTCATTAATCTCGTTGATAAAAGTCATAGTTAAGTATTAAGTATAAAGCATTGTTTGTGGTTATTCGTCTTTTATTCGGAAGTAAAATTTATGATTTTCGAATACAGGTTCCACAATATCATAACGAACAAATTTGGCGAGCAGATGTTCAGCGGCACGTCGTGAAAGTCCGGTTTGTCGACAGTAACGGTTGAGTGAGAGTAAAGTTCCGTGCTCCAGTTGATCGAGCAGGAGCTGTTCACGTTCGGTGTAGCGGATGAGTTCTCCACGGGGGCTATCGCTCTGTTGCCATACACGGAGATGTATGGGAGTTGCCAGAATATTTTCGTCCTTGATGCGGAGATAGGCTAGGGGTTTTCCGGTTTCGTCCTTGGCGTAAACCGGTTTATGTGGAGTTTCTTCGATGGTTGCCACTAACACTTGCCGTCCTTCCACTATGTATGTTTGCAGAGAATATTCCACTTCCGGCACGCAATAAAGTTGTGCGGCGGCTTCAATCATATATTTTTCTTCTTCGGAGCGTACTCCTGCGATTTTTACCATTGTCTTTAACGCCAATAAGTAATCGTCCTCCGTCCGTGTTGGCAAAGGCCGAAAGTGTTTTGGCTATTTTGCGTGCGTCGGAAATTTCGAATTTAAAGTCCTGTTGCTGGTGCTCTCCTTCAGCAATCAGTGCATGTATATAATCGGTATCTGTAAGCAGTTTCATGGCTACAAAGGTAGGTAAAAAAGGTAAAAGCCCCTTTTTTTAGATATTTTTCGAAGATTATTTCAAAAAAAATATTGATTTTATGCTTTTATTTCGGGGAAACAGGTTATTTTTTGGCGGCACAATTATTAACGAAAAAAAATAAAAGGATTATGAAAGAATTGGTAGAAAAGGTAGCAGCTCTTTATGCTGACTTCTCAAAAGATGCTAACGCACAGATCGAAAACGGTAACAAGGCAGCAGGAACTCGCGCTCGTAAGGCTTCTTTGGAAATCGAAAAAGCTATGAAGGAATTCCGCAAAGCATCTTTGGAAGCTTCTAAAAATAATTTAGAAGACTACTAGAATATTGAAAAAGAGGGCATATCGTGAAGCGATATGCCCTCTTTTTGTTTTAATGCGGAATGACTTTTTATTGTTTTAGTACGGATAGTGGCAATTATTTATAGCATAAAAAGCGGTTCGTTTGGGTGAATCGCTTTTTTAGAAAAGAGATGTCTCCCAAGATGTAAGTCCGGGCTTTTTATATTTTTGTGGTTCTTTTAAATGATTTATTTGCAATTTGTAGGGGGCAAACTTTTTTCTTCTATACGCATCTCAAATTAAATCGTATATTTGCGAAAAGAATCAAGATCGGGAATGATGAACGAAAACGTCTTAGCTAAACTGAAGATACTTGCAGAATCTGCCAAGTACGATGTTTCCTGTTCTTCCAGTGGTACGGTGCGTTCCAATAAGCCGGGAACGCTGGGAAACACTGTGGGAGGATGGGGGATATGCCACAGTTTTGCCGAGGACGGTCGATGTATCTCGCTATTGAAAATCATGCTTACCAATTATTGCATTTACGATTGTGCCTATTGCGTCAACCGTCGTAGCAACGATCTTCCCCGCGCTACCTTTTCCGTTTCGGAATTGGTGGAGCTGACAATGGAATTCTACCGTCGTAACTATATCGAAGGGCTGTTTCTTAGCTCCGGAGTGGTCCGTAATCCGGACTATACAATGGAGAGACTTGTGCGTGTAGCCAAAGATTTGCGGCAAGTGTACCGTTTTAACGGTTATATCCATCTCAAGAGTATTCCCGGAGCCAGTCGCGAATTAGTGAATGAAGCCGGATTGTATGCCGATCGTCTTAGCGTCAACGTCGAAATTCCCAAAGAAGAAAATTTGAAACTGCTTGCACCGGAAAAAGACCATAAAAGTGTATTTGCTCCGATGAAATACATTCAACAAGGCGTGTTGGAGAGTAAAGAAGAACGGCAGAAGTTTCGCCACGCACCGCGTTTCGCACCTGCGGGACAAAGTACCCAGGTGATTGTGGGAGCTACCTCCGAATCGGATAAAGATATTCTTTTTCTTTCATCGGCACTTTATGGGCGCCCCACCATGAAACGTGTCTATTACTCGGGCTACGTTTCCGTGAATACGTATGATAAGCGCCTTCCGGCATTGAAACAGCCGCCTCTGGTACGTGAAAACCGGCTCTATCAGGCTGACTGGTTATTGCGTTTTTATCAATTCAAGGTAGATGAAATTGTGGATGATTCCTATCCGGATCTCGATCTCGAAATAGACCCGAAACTTTCGTGGGCTTTGCGCCATCCCGAACAGTTTCCTGTCGACATCAATAAGGCAGACTACGAAATGTTGCTCCGTGTGCCGGGAGTAGGGGTGAAGTCGGCGAAACTGATTGTTGCTTCCCGTCGTTTTTCGCGGCTGGGATTTTATGAACTGAAGAAGATAGGAGTGGTGATGAAGAAAGCGCAATATTTCATCACTTGCAAAGAACTGCCTCTTCAGATGCAGACGGTGAACGAACTTTCTCCGCAACGAGTGCGCAGCTTATTGTTGCCGAAACCAAAAAAGAAAGTGGATGAACGCCAGTTGTTGCTTGATTTTGGCGAATAAGAATAATTTACGATTAGACAATTTACTATTCAAAAGTGATACCAAGCGTAAATCGTCTAATAGTAAATTCAATTGTAAATTGTCTAATAGTAACTTAAATAGTAAATCGTAAATTGTCTAATAGTAAATATGTTTAGTGTTTATATTTACGATAAAACCTTTGATGGTCTGCTGACGGCTGTGTTCGACGCCTATTTCCGCAAGACTTTCCCCGATGCTTTGCTGTCGGAAGGAGATGCTTTGCCTTTATTTTGTGATGAGCTGCATACGGTAGTGACCGATGAAGAAAAGGCCGGGCGTGTGTGGCGGGGATTACAGAAGAAAGTTTCCTCTTCCGCTTTGGGGTGCCTCACGCAAAGTTGGCTGTCGGAACTTCCGGAAGTAGGGATGCTTATTTTTCGTTATATCCGTAAAGCGATCGACGCGCCCCGGTCCATTGAAACCAATTTTGGTGATCCGGACGTTTTGCAATTGGTGCAAATATGGAAGAAGGTGGATGGCGAACGTGTGCACCTGATGCAGTTTGTCCGTTTCCAGAAAGCTGCCGACGGTACATTCTTTGCCGCTTTCGAACCGCAGTATAATGCGCTCCCGCTGACGGTTCACCATTTCAAAGACCGTTTTGCCGATCAGAAGTGGATTATTTACGACATGAAACGCCGTTACGGATTTTATTATGACTTGCAGGAGGTGACGACTATCTCGTTTGATGATGACAGTCGTGAATCCCATTTGATTACGGGGATGCTGGACGAAAGTCTGATGGACAAGGATGAGAAGCTTTTCCAACAACTTTGGAAGACATATTTCAAGGCCATTTGTATCAAAGAACGCATGAATCCGAGGAAGCACAGGCAGGATATGCCTGTACGTTATTGGAAGTATCTGACGGAAAAGCAAAAGTAGATTTCCATTTTGGGAGAGGAGCGAAAGTCTGACTATTCAATTCGCTGCACCGTTACATCCGGAAATTCCTGTATCAGCGAAAGCAGATGCCCTTCATCATTATTTCGTTTCGACTTGATAACCATCGTAACCTGATAATATTCTGTTTCACCCGTGTGTTGCGTTTCCATCTCGTAAGAGACTATCAGGTAGTCTTTAGAGTTGAATCTGTCCGCTATCTGTTTCAGTATGTCTTTGTTGGGAGTTGAGAAAGAAACCATCGAGCTTTTCATTCCGATGCTTTTAAATAGATAGCTAAGTAGTTCCAGTCCGACGAGGGTTAACACCGTGGCGGCAATACCGATGGTGTACATTCCTGCACCTACCGCCAAGCCGATACCTGCTGTTGCCCAGATTCCTGCGGCGGTAGTCAATCCGCGTACAATCTGTTTTTGAAAGATGATGGTTCCTGCACCGATAAATCCGATACCGCTGACAACCTGTGCCGCCACCCGACTGGGATCGAGTGTGACACTACTTTCTTTTATAATTTCCTGAAATCCGTATTGGGAAACAATCATAATCAAAGCACTACCTAGCGACACGAGAAAATGAGTGCGGTATCCGGCTTCTTTGGCACGGTATTCACGATCCAGTCCAATGATGGTTCCCAGTATTCCGGCGACCAATAAACGGATTACAAAATCCATATTCAACATCATGTGTTCAATCTCCTTTCTGTTTTTTATTGTTTGTGGAAAAATGCTTAGAACCATAAATATACAATTATTTCCCCTTTTTGTATCAATCATTTAGTAATATTTGAACGTATCCAATTCATTTTATCGTATATTCGCAGATTCAAATAAATGTTTAATCCCGCGACCGAGCAAATAATGAAGAAAAGAATTTTTTATATAATCAGCTTTCTGGTGATCTTCTGTATGGAGGTGTTGATAGCTTTGTATGTGCGCGACCGTTTCATACGTCCCTATGTCGGAGATATGCTGGTTGTAGTGCTGGTATATAGCTTTGTACGTATCTTTCTGCCGACGGGGATTCCGCGGATGCCGTTTTATGTCTTTCTTTTTGCCTGTTTTGTAGAAGTCTTGCAATACTTCCAGCTGGTGGAAACATTGGGTGTCACGAACCGCGTAGCCCGAATTGTGCTGGGTTCTACGTTCGATTGGGGAGATATTGCCTGCTATGCTGTGGGATGCGTTTTCATTGTCTTATTCGAGCATTTCGTCCGGCGTAGATCGTAGAGGATTTATTTCTCTTCCGCTTTGGTTTCGGATGGGTTTAGGCTGTGGCCGCAATATTTGCAAAACTCTGCATTATCTTCGTGTCCGGAGCGATGGCAGTTGGGACATTCTTTGTCTCTCCTGCGTTTATACTCTTTCATCATGGAGGCAGATACGATACCTGTGGGTACGGCAATAATCGTGTAACCGATCAGCATGACACAGGCGGAAAGGAATTTTCCGAGGCCGGTGGCGGGAGTAATATCTCCATAACCTACGGTAGTCATGGTGACGATAGCCCAATAGATGCTGTTCGGGATATTGTTGAACTGGGAGTTGGGTTGCGTTCCTTCAATCATATACATTAGCGTTCCGATGGAAGTCACCAGAATGACGACAAACAGGAAGAACACTGCAATCTTCTTACTACTTTCACGCAAGGCAGTGAGCAGCCGTTCCCCCTCATTCAGAAAGTTGAAAAGCTTGAAGACGCGGAACACACGTATCAGGCGGAAGGCACGGATGATGAGTAGATAGCGGGCGCCGGAAAGAGCAGACCGATGTAAAGAGGCAACGTGGCCAGTAAGTCTACGATACCGAAAAAGCTGAATATGTATTTCCGGGGACGGGGTGAACAGTAGATTCTCGTCAGGTATTCGAAAGTAAAGAAGCCGGTGAAAAGGAATTCCATAATGACGAACGGAGTCGTCAGATAGGTGGGAAGTCCTTTCAGGCTTTCGATGATGACGAGCAATACGCTGACCAGAATACAGGCGATAAGAATCACGTCGAACAATTTCCCGGCAGGGGTGTCCGATTCGAAGATGATGACGTATAACTTTCGTTTCAGTTTCTCGTCATGCAAAAAACGATGGATTCTTTCTTTCAGTTTCATATCAATAGTGTTTGGCCGGAATTAAAGAAAAAGCCTTTTTAGTCGATGACCCACTGTTTATTGTAGGCAACGGTCTTTTGCGGGTTGTAATACATTCCCTCTTGTGTAGGAATATAGAGAATGTATGTCTTTCCGGTCTTGTTTTTCAATGAAGTGTCGCGCAGCCAGGGGTTGGCATCACGAAGTTGGGCATAGGTGATTCCCTGTGATTTTGCGTAGTCGTTCAGATCGTCGATAGAAGTGTTGACGGTTACCTCTTTATAAGGAATAGGCGGATACAGATGTTCCCGTTTCAAGAGGAATCCGTAACGTTGCGGGTTATTGAATATCTCTTTGGCTGCCAGCAGGCGGAACATGTAGCGGGAAGTTTCCTCTACCAGCCATAAGTCCATGGCATGACTTGCCAACTGCTTTTCAAGTTGGGAGGAGATACGTCCCTGTCCGGCGTTATAGGCGGCGGAGACAGCCATCCAATCGCCATATTTGGCATACGCCTGTTTGAAGTATTTGCAGGCGGCAACGGTTGCTTTTTCAATATGATAGCGTTCGTCTACGTTATCGTTCACTTCCAGCCCGAATTCCCGTCCGGTGGCAGGCATAAATTGCCATAGACCTGCTGCTCCTGCCGGAGAGCGTGCGATGTTATTCAGATTGCTCTCGATGACCATCAGGTATTTGAAGTCGTCGGGGATACCGTTTGCTTTCAGTATCGGTTCGATGATGGGGAAGTAACGGTTGGCGCGCTTGATTAATAGCATGGTGGTGGAGTGCATATAGGTGAAGGCCATCATCTCGCGGTCCATCCGTTCGCGGCGGTCATAGCGCCGGAGGTCGATCGTTTCCCCGTCGAAGGTGACCTGTGCGGGAACAGTAGGCGGAGTGACACAATAAGGCACTTCCGATTTGGCGGAATGTTGTTCGTTCACTTGGCTGCTGCCTGTCAATATTGGGATGGAAGCACCGATGCAAAATACTAATATAAGTGTAAGAATATAGTTGATTTTCATTTGTCTTTTCATTTTATAACCTTTTTGGATGCTTCAATGTTTACGTCTATCTTGCAAAGATAACCTCATTTTGCTTTTTTCAAAGAACTTTTCTTGCATTTTATACGTTTTTCTAATAGAGTTAAAATAAACAACGAATCAAGATGAATATAGCAATGACCGGAGCTACCGGATATATAGGTAAACATCTTTCTAATTATCTTACAGAAAAGGGCGGACATCGGATCATTCCTCTAGGAAGGTCGATGTTTCGCGAAGGTATGTCCGGTTATTTGATTCAGACACTGACCCATTGTGATGTTGTCATCAACCTGGCAGGTGCACCTATCAATAAACGTTGGACACCGGAATATAAACAGGAGCTTTTCAACAGTCGTATTGTTGTAACCAATCGTATTATCCGCGCTTTGAACGCAGTCAAAACGAAACCGAAACTGATGATTTCGGCTTCTGCCGTAGGTTATTATCCTTCGGAAGCGGAGGTGGACGAATATACCCGTACCCGTGGAGAAGGTTTTCTGTCCGATCTTTGCTATGCGTGGGAAAAAGAGGCGAAACACTGTCCCGAACCTACAAGGCTCGTTATTACACGCTTCGGCGTAGTGCTTTCTCCGGACGGGGGAGCGATGCAGCAGATGCTTCGCCCTTTGCAAGCCACCAAGATAGCCACCGCCATCGGTCCCGGTACACAGGTTTTTCCGTGGATATCGATACGGGATCTTTGCCGTGCAATGGAGTTCTTTATCACTCACGAAGAGACACATGGGGTATATAACCTGGTTGCTCCGCAGCAGATCTCGCAATATGCTTTCACCCGTGCGATGGGAAAGGCTTATCGGGCATGGACAACGATGGTAGCTCCGCAACGAATTTTCCGTATCTTATATGGTGAAGCGGCATCTTTCCTGACTGCTGGCCAGAGAGTTCGCTCAACGCGTCTGACGGAGGCGGGATTTCATTTCTCCATTCCCAATGTCGGACGTCTTTTCAGAGGTACGGACCATAGTACGGTTACCTCTCTCGATTTGCACCGGTATATGGGACTTTGGTATGAAATAGCCCGCTACGAGAATCGTTTTGAATACGGACTTGTAGACGTCACGGCTACTTACACGCTCCGTCCCGACGGCATGATTCGTGTGGAGAACCGGGGATGCAAACGTAATTCTCCTTACGACATCTGCAAGACTGCCAACGGACACGCCAAAATACCCGATCCCACACAGCCGGGCAAACTGAAAGTGTCTTTCTTCCTTAGTTTCTATTCTGATTATTATGTCTTGGAACTGGATGAAGAGAATTACAATTATGCCCTGGTAGGCAGCAGTACTGATAAATATCTCTGGATACTAAGCCGTACACCCCAACTGCCGGAAGAAATCAAGAAGAAACTCGTCACCGCTGCCGAACGTCGTGGATACGATACGAGCCAGTTGAAGTGGATCGAGCAACTCTGATCGCAGGCATATACATATATCAGTTTATGCAATCCGCACCTAATAAATAATATAAGATTGTTTAGCGAAAGTATTTAACGGACGATAAACCAACTTTAAAACAACAGAAATTATGGATTACGAAATTATTCATCAGCCCGAACAAAAATTGTTCAAGACAGAAGTAGACGGTCGCACCGCCTTTGTACAATATCGCCTGATAGGTGATTCTCTTGATATTATCCACACAATTGTGCCACAACCCATTGAAGGGCGGGGGATTGCCGCTGCTTTGGTAAAAGCTGCTTACGCCTATGCATTAGCTAACGGGATGAAGCCGAAAGCAACGTGCTCTTATGCAGTGAAGTGGTTGGAAAGACACCCGGAAATAAATGGTTAAATACTCGCTTTTGATTCGTCGGAAAAGGAAATAATATTATCTTTGTAATTGGAAATCAATGAAGAAAAATAGTGTTATGATAAAAGAAGGTGAAAAGGTAAAAGTGGATCCTAGATTAACGGGACTCGATGAATGGATAGAGGGTACAGTAATTGATATTGAACATAATCCGTTCAAAGGCTTAGTTATAGCGATTCGTGATAAATTTAACCGTATTTTCTTTGGTGAGCAGAAATATTTTATTCCTGTAAATGAGGATAATGTATGTATGCAATAGCCTTTGATATGGTCATTACAGACCTACGTGCCAATTATGGAGAGCCTTATAACAATGCCTATTTTGAAATAAATAAAGTGTTGCGTCAGTATGAGTTTTATAATACGCAGGGTAGTGTATATCTAACAGAGAAAACTGATATGGCAAATCTTTTTCGTGCAATTGACGCATTGAAACGTATTCCTTGGTTTCAGGCGTCAGTTCGTGATCTTCGTGCGTTTCGTGTAGAAGACTGGTCGAACTTTACGGATTTTATAAAAGAAAATAAGTAGATAAGCTTTCAGGTCTGAATATGTATTCATGCCTGAAAGCTCCTTTTATTTCTCAATTACTGTTTCCACCTCTTCAACTGTGGAAAGTACTCCTTCATCGTTTTCCGTGCTTCCTCCACTGTGTATTTCACTTCCGAGTCTTTATTGAACTCATCCAGATAATTCAGATTAAGCTCGATCATCTCGTCCATGGTACACTCTTTCGTGAAATGTCCGTCCGCATAGCAATAGTGGCAATACTCTTCGTTCTTGCTACCGTCCGCTTCTTTTCCAAAAGTTGAGTCGTCTATCGGCATACCGCAACTTTGACAAAATTTTTGTTCCATCTTTTTTTGTTAGATTATAAGTTTATGT
>ENA-OPZZ01000543-OPZZ01000543.1-human-gut-metagenome-genome-assembly--contig:-NODE-543-length-29456-cov-9.453306_pt1 | contig 29456 bp, 34 predicted proteins | sample MGYA00242487_ERZ504511 | MGnify/ENA primary metagenome ERZ504511 (study PRJEB26092, sample SAMD00036241) | human gut metagenome | host: Homo sapiens | study: EMG produced TPA metagenomics assembly of... | reverse complement strand
CAGCTAAACAAGAAGCGCAGACCAAAAGCAATGCCATAATTAAAATCAGCAAACGTTTTGTCATTTCTCTCACCCTTTCAGCTTGATTATAAAATGCTGAAATTTTACATTAAATCAAATTTACAATGCAACTTCTTTTATTTTCTGAACTGCTGTTACAAAAAGCTCTGTCAACGCAGAGGTTTTTGCTTAGCTGTTTATATCAGAAATTACGCTGATAGCTGATACCGACAACTTTAGCATAGTTATCATGGCTGCGGGCGGTATCATAAGTATCACCAGCTGCTACATGTCCTTTGATGCTCAACCCATCAATATCGATAAAGCCCAAGGTCATGGCAAGCGTCTGTTTTTTTATCGTGGTACTGGAAGCCCAGACTGTAGGTGCGGCGGGCACCGGTCGGCACGATAAAATCGGCGCCGTCAAAAGGTATTACCGATTCATCATAAGCATAACCGCCCATGATGGTATATTTGTCACTCAGTTTATGTTCTACGCCCAAAGCATAACGCCAGCCGTTGCTCCAGTTTTTCTGACTATAACTTCCAGACTGACCTAAAAATTTATCATCAAAAGTAATATTCAAAGCATCATAGGTACTCCATTTGGTATAAGTACCGTTCAGTTCTACCCGGGTCCGATCATCGAATTTATGGTTGTAACCAATAGCCCAGCTATCCGGCAAAGTAACTTTGCCATGCGCTTTGGTAAAATGATCACTTCCTGTAATGCCGCTGCTGTAACCTCTAAAATCAGCATCCATAGTATGGGTCACTTTGCTGCGGTAAACCAGGCCGATCTCATTTTTAGAATCAAAAGCATAATTGGCAGCCGCATTCCAGCCCAGGGCCCAGCTTTTCTCCTTTGGTTTGGGTAGGGACCGAATTATAAAAAACATTTTTTTGCAGTTCCAGACCCACATAATTGACTTCCGCCCCCACGGCCGCACTCCACTTGTTATCAAACTTGCGGGCATAGGTCGGCGTCAGGCTGGCGCCGTTCAAGCGAGAGAAAAAGGCATTAGATGCAACTTTAGAATCCCGTTCAAATTCTGAGATCATGCCGAAACGGCTGAACAACCCTATACCAATCCAGTCTTTGTCGTTGAGCTGTTTGACATAGTAATTGCCGGGAGCCCAACCGGCATGTACGACGTTTTTACCTTCGTCAATAGGCTTTCCTGTAGCGTCATAAGCCGTATATTTGCCATGCGGGCTGATATAAACCGCACTCTGTTTAAAAGCTTCGCCCCGCACTTTGGTGATCGACGCCGGATTGTAGGCAATATTGGCGGCGTCATTCTCAGCAAACATTCGCGCTCCGCCCATAGCCACGCCTTCAGCTGACCACTCGTTGATCGCAAAGCCTTCGGCCCCAGCATCGACAGCCGGCACAGACAAAACACAGGCCAACCCTATTATCGTAAAATGTTTCTTTAAAAACAAAACAGACACCTCACAATTAACAAAATTTTCCAATATTAATAACAATATTTTAACAGCTTTTGCTTTTTATTGTGGAGAAAGTTTTAATCCAACAATTAAATTATTTTTTATAATATATTTAGCTTGCATTTTTCAACCTTTTACGTCATAATATTAGTTGAAAGTTCAACTAATATGGCGGTGAATATTATGACAAAACTGCATAATGACCTGCTGCGTGACATCGGCACGCTGGCGCGCACGATCCACTATCTTCACGATCTGCATTTTAAGGAACTGGCGCTGCAGCGGGGACAGTTTATTTTTCTGACCCGGATCTGCGAAAATACGGGTATCAATCAAAACGATTTATCGCTCTTATTAAAAGTCGATAAATCTACGACTGCCAAAGCTGTCCAAAAATTGACCGCTGCCGGTTATATAAACAGGCAGCGCAGCAGCGAAGACCAGCGGCACTGGCAGCTTTTCCCAACAGAAAAAGCTCTCCTGCTCTACGATCAAATCATCACTGAAGAAATTCCCCATTCCCTGTTCGTAAATGTTGAAAACGGAATAGGTGCCACAGAGACATAAAGATATATTTCTATCATTCGTCCATATAAAATGACGGTAATCAGGACTGATATGACTTTTTAGACATAAACTGACCAGCATCGTTTCCAGACCAAGCCCCAGTAATTCTCCGATTCCCATATCTTCAATCTGCGTTTCAAGAAGCGTTTTCAATGCTTCTGTAACATCAATAGATGCGGAACCGGTTATCATACCGCCAGCATTGGATACCACATGATTCGCTACATCAAAAATTGCCATCGCAATATCAAAAGTATGAGTAACCAGATATACCGCTACCCACATCTTAAAAATGTATTTGAAAAACATAAACGTATCCGTATCGTGCATATTGTTTTTTTCCATAATCATGGAAATCAGCTCATAACACAGTACAAATGTAATAATCATCCCCGCAATGGGGACAATGACATTATCCGACAGATTTTTTATCATGGAAAAAATGCCACTGTTCCAATTTTGGGGTGTTTTCCCAACCTCTGTAGCAATCGTTTCTACTTTGGTATTTACATCGGTGAACATGGTATCCAGGTTTGATGTGATCCAGCCTGTTAGCAGATCCTTTATGAACTCTGTTATTTTTTCGGTTATTCCACCCATTTATTTATCCAAACAAAGTTGCAAGCTGTGGAATCAGGTTTATTCCAATCAGTACGATGCCACCGCCCGCCATCAACTGTTTTATTCCTTGTGACTTTGCACCCGGATTGTCTGTTCCATATCCTTCCAGCAGATTGATCACTCCCCAGGCTGCAAGTCCGGCTCCGATCGCACAAACCAATGTTTTTAAGGTCGTAATTGCCGTTGTAAAAAAATGCCATAAGTGTACCTTTGGAAAACTTACATTTTCCAGTCCTTTCTTAGATTTTTTCCAGAAAGGGAAGAAAACACTATATAAACCCTGCCTTTTGTGCTACACTAAGCATAGGATTTTCTACTTGGAAAATACCTCACACGTACAGTCGGTATATTCATTTTCGTCGATGGATACCGACTGTTCCTTTTTTCCAAATTATTCATGATTTCCTCCCATAATCCACTTCCCGACAATTTGTCGAGAAGTTACATCTGATACAATTCCACTTCATCCTCTGGTTTCAGTATCAGATTAGTACTCAGATATTTTTCAATATCAAAGGTATTCTTTTTGTCATAATCGGACAGATATTTGTAGTTTTTATGTTTGCAAATATCGTATTTATTTGAGAAAAATGGTCTGACACCTCTCACCTGCAGAATACATTTTCCCCCGTCCATGACTGCTATTTCATCTTGGCTCATCAACTCCTTTCCTGTTTTCTGGTAGTTCATTCCATAAGACCGCTGACTGCCTCTCGTATCCGATGTGTTATAAAGATCTATGGTTTCTTTTCCCAAAATCTCCGCTATTTCCTTTAATGTCGTTTTTTCCTTTCCACCCAGGAATAAGGTCGTATCACAGTTCCCTTCGATGGTATCGGCATTATCCTTATAAATTGCCTTAAGCTGAGACTTTGACTGCAAAATAATAGAAGCTGAGATTTCCCGGCTTCTAATCGTAGCAATCAATTTTTCGAATTTTGGAATTTGTCCGATGTTCGCAAACTCGTCCAGGAGACACCTCACATGAATTGGAAGTCTGCCTCCATATACATCATCAGCTCTGTCACAGAGCAGATTAAAAAGCTGTGTGTACATAATAGAAACAATAAAATTAAAGGTATCATCGGTATCTGAAATAATAACAAACAATGCAGTTTTCCTGTCACCAACCAGATCCAGTTCCAGCTCGTCATAACTCATAAGCTCCCGCAGTTCCGCAATATCAAAGGGTGCGAGTCTTGCACCACAACTGATCAGAATAGATTTTGCTGTCTTACCGGCAGCCAGCTTGTATTTTTTATACTGCCTTACTGCAAAATGGTTCGGGTCTTTCTGCTCCAGTTCATCAAACATCAGATCTACTGGATTCTTGAAATTCTCATCATCTTCCCTGGCTTCTGACGCATTGATCATTTCCAACAGAGTATTAAAATTTTTTTCTTCTTCCCTGCCTTCATACCAGATATAACCAATCAGGGCACAATAATAGAGTTTTTCCGCCTTTACCCAAAAATCCTCACCTGATTGCTGCCCTTCACCTTTGGTATTAGCAATAATGGTTGTTACCAGTTTTAGAATATCTTTTTCACTGCGGATATATACAAATGGATTATAGTGCATGGATTTTTTGAAGTTAATTGTATTCAAAACTTTGATTTTATACGGTTCGTATATAACTTTTCCCTCTTTGTCCCGCACGATTTTTCCATTCTCATCCGTCATCGGACTGCCTTTTGCCAGCATACTGCCAACTTCCAGAAGCACAGTTCCCTTTGGATCAGTAATCACATAAGAGCTGTGCATCTGCATAATGTTAGGCTTTACAAAAAATCTGGTTTTTCCAGAACCGGAACCGCCAATTACCAGAATGTTTTTATTCCTGGCGTATTTCGGATTCTTTGGTCTGCTTGACATAGTAAGACTCTCTGTTTCTGTGAGAATAATATTATTTTCAAATTCAGGATCAGCATATGGTCGTATATCTTTTTCTGTTCCCCATCTGGCAGAACCATACTCCACACCCAGCCGATATTTCCTGGCATTTTTCGTGCGGTAAATAATAATAAACTTTACAGCCACGCCTCCTGTAATTCCCCAAAACAGATCCATATGATTCAAGCTTGGCCAGAGATTCCGAAACGCCAGTTCAAAATAAGTAATAGTGTTCATAAATTTATCCCAGGAAGTTGCTCCGGTGTTTACCCGATACAGCCAGGCAATCTTATTGAAAAAATAAGCAAACATCAGATAGGGGAAATTAGCTAAAAACAGCTTTTTCTGATCTGCCCTCTTCAATTCACTTGCCTTATCCGTAATCTGATTTTTCACATCCGCAAGAATTTTTCCTGGGATACTCTCTGAAGAAAAAAAAGCTTTTCCAGATATTTTTCTCTTTTTCGGAGAGCCTCTGATATGCTGAACTTTTCCTCTTTTCTTCTTATGCTGCTGTTTTTTCTCCGTCATAAACTCTGCCCTCTGTCTTTCTGCTGTTCTCTTGCTCGTTCTCTGTTCTTTCCTTTAGACACAGCATCCTTAAAGTGCATAAGTTTTTTCATAATAGATGGTTTATCCTTTTTATTCATCTGTACACCCAAATATTTCTTAAATGCCAGATTCATCATTTCTGTATCCTGCCCTTTAAAGAACACATAGTAAGTCGGTGGCTTGGTCGAACTGTCTTTTTTCAAGGCAAAATCTAAGCGGTATTTCTTCGCCACACGCTCAAAAGACTTGATATTTCCATCTGTGATTTCAATATTGGATAAACCAGAACCCTGGCTTTTCAGTTCTTTGTATGACTGTTTTCCAACCTTGTAAGGATTCTTTCCCTTTTGCTTCTGTCCTGACAGATACTTCCGCAGCATATTTTTTAACACGTCGGCAGTCACTCTTGCAGTTTTAACCGACAATGCGATTGTTTTCTGTGTAACTTCTTCCTGCAATTTGCACGCCTCCTTTCGATTCCGATCAGCAAATTATGGTGGAACTAACAGATGGGGGAGATATATTTTCATTGGAATTTGGCTCCTTTCCACTTCCCGACAAATTGTCGAGAAGTACTCTTTAAAATATAAAAAGCCGGCTGATTCCAATTTCTAATAAAATGGACCAACCGGCTACAAATTCTCTATTTCGTTTTTTCATTAATAAGCTGTTTTTTTATGAATACCAGCATTGAAATGAACTCAACTAACAACTCATATGCACTATGTATATCATCCGTTCCATATTCAACAATTCCATTATGCAGAATATTATTTCTAAACGGAATTCTTTTATCAATTTCCTTTGTATAAGCGTCAGTATTTGCAAACACTACATATGTAATTCCCATAACGTAAAGTTTTCCCACACTCTCAGAAGACATTCCCTCATTTTCATCTATAGACATTCGTTTTACTATTTGTTTCACTTTTGAATAAGGCTGTTTCGTGTAATTTAAAGTATTATATATTAACGGTTCTATATGTGATAACAATATTACTAATTTTTCACGTTCACTTATGGACGGATTGCTTATAATACTTTTTATATAACAATGTAATTTATTTTCTTGCTCATAATACTCCATAAGTTCTTCTTCCGCATCTTCTTTATCAATAAGCCCATAACTGTCTACCAACCACCAGACATCTTCATAATTCAAATCATAATTACTTAGTTTTTGAACGTTTGCAAAAAGTTGCGTATTCTTAACATCATCTGGTATATTTTTTAAAAATTCTGTCAAACTTCCAAATAAAGTATCTGGTATATTTTGTGAGAAACGACTTATTTTTTTTGAAAACTCAAGTAACACATCACCCAATTTATCTGTATCTATAAAATGATCTTCTTTATTCATCAGACCCTCCCTCTACTTATTTGTCAATTTATTTTATTATAACCAATCATACTTATTCTGTCATTTATTTCTTAAACTCAGTAATAAATATACAGTACTGAATTGCACATACAACTTTCCTTCTTCCCAATCCATCTGATCCATCAGTAAACACTGAAATAATACATCTACATCCTGCAATTTATAAATCCGATTGCACGTTTCTGACAAACCTTTTAATTCTGGGACCTCTTGCATTGCGTTTCGCCTGTGCATAAGGCATTGCAGATATAATGCTTCCAGATGTTTCTGACTGAAAATAAGTGCTGTGATATCCTGTTCATTAACAGTACATTTACGTTTTTCTAACTCTTCCCGGGAAATATCCAGAAAACACCGGATATTTTCGACATATACATCACCATCAAATGTTGGATGCTTTTTCTTAATCCATCGTTTCGCCGCTACCTCCATATTCTTTCTGTCTCGATTAGATCTGGCACTACGGAAATTCAGCCTTTTGCCCATTTCTGCATAGATATTACTTTTTACCTGCCGATCTGTCAAAGCTGCGTATTCTTCATTGCGAAAAAAATAATCTAAAAGTTGGTTCATCTTAGCCTGACTATCTACCAAATGATAACATTCCTCGGAAAACCCCAAACCCGCAAATGCAACTGGCGCACTTCCTTTTTTGATTTCTTTTTCAATCACTCTCAAAATGTCTCTCTTTGATTCCATTTCTTGCTTTCCTTTCTCTTTTTCAATTTTCTGATTCTGTTCACAAATCATCAATAAGTTTTCATCTGCTCTTTTCGCTGTCAGTATTAATGAATAACAAACCAAAACCAGAAACAGTGATATCAATGCACTTCCTACACCAATCATAAAAACTTTTCCCCCTCCAATACATGAAGCAATCCGTCCCACTTAAAAAACGGACTGATTTTTTTCAGCATAGCAATCAAGTCCGCTTCATTTTCTATTTCAATATTCAAAAATTCTATTACACTAATTTCAAGTCCATCCGCAATTTTCTTTAATTGTTCTACTTTCGGCTTTCGTATGCCTATTTCATACTTCCGAATTGTATTCACATTAATTCCTGTTCGTTCTGCAAGCAGCTCCTGCGATAGCCCTCTCTGTTTCCGAAAATAACGAATCTTTTCATTTATCTCCATGTCTTTCATCTGTTGAACTTCTCGACAATTTGTCGGGAAGTTGTTCCCTTTCCCAGTTTTCTTTTCCTTCATATCCATACATAGATATTTCCTCATCCAATAGCCTTGCAACCATAAAGCAACAAGACAGCAAAAACAAAAGCACTATTCCTGCCATAATAATAATTATCAAATCAATCACATCTCATCCTCCTATGTAAGCGGTACAGAAAAAGCAGCCTTGACAGACTGCTTTTTCAATCACCATATTCTATTTTTGTTCTCATGTAAAAAGGCTTCCGAAATTGTGCGAATCCCAAACGCTAATCCATCTATGTAAGCGTCTCTCTGTTCTGTTTGTTTAAGATTTAAAGTATATTCCTTGTAATCCTCAAACATTGCCTGCAGATCCGGACTCATTAGACTTATCATTTCCTTTTCTAATGTTTCACACAGTTCCTTTGTCTCTTCATAACTTTTACTTTGTGTCTCACATTGATTCATTGGATAAATGCTATAATACAATTTTTCCAGTTGCTTTTCGCTCATTTTTGATCACCATTTCTTTCAGTCTTTTTATGATCCATATAATTCCAGAAATGCCGTTTTTTAGCAAAATGCCTGCTACAGCTAATAATCTCCAGGCAAGAACCCCTATTCCAATCAAACTTCCTACCATCAGTTTAAGTACCACCAAACCAAGCATTTCCCCTGTCCCCACATTTCTTGGAACGACCAACAAAAACATTTTCTGGATTCCGAAAGGTATTCCCACAAAAAGCAATAATTTTCTCCAGTCTAATATTTCACCATTCATGCACATAGGGTGAACAATTAAGCAGATAATCATAGCTATTGCACCAGGAATTATCAATTTTGTTATAATTTCTTTTCCTCTCATATGCCACCTCCGTACATATCATGATTTACTTTTGCCTGGTAATAATTGCCTATTGTCGTTATTGAATTCATAAGACAGGTAAGCAAGTACGCTTTTATGTTCTTTACTTCCCTGGTATTCTCATGCAGACAGTCAAGTACATACTCTATGTGGCTTTCTTCCAGCAACAATAATCTGCTTTTTACGAACTGATATGGGTATTTCACTCCACTGATTGTAATATTCTCCCGTTCTATGCTGATTGTTTCCACAATTAGTGCCACAATTTCATCCAACTGTTGCTGTTCCCCTAATCTGCATCGTTGTACAAGACAGTCATATTCAATATTTCTTTTTACAAGTGCAGTATTCATCTGGAATAGCTTCATCTCTTCCATCAAATCCATTGACTGCTGTTCGGAAGAATCTGAAAGATTGATAAGATCAGTATTACTTCTGTCAGTATTACTAATATCAGTATAATTATAATTAGTATTATTAGGGTCGGTTTTTCCGACTTCTGTACTTCGGTTTTTCCGAACTCCAGACTTCGATTTTTCCGACTTCCAGACTTCGGTTTTTCCGAACTCTTGACTTCGACTTTCCAGAACTCCAGACTTCGGTTTTTCCGAACTCTTGACTTCGGCTTTTCCGACTTCTTGACTTCGGTTATCATTCTCTGCCGAATCTAATACTTTTTCTTTTCTATATACAAAGCTCTTTACATAAATAATTGTTGGTTTTCCCAATCCTCTCTTTACTCTTTCAATCAAACCAATTCCTTTATCAGTATCTAATTCTGCAAGAATTTTCACACCTTTGTCTTTTCCGCAGTTCATATATTCCATCACTTGTTCCAATGTAAATATGATATAAACTTTCCCCTCATTGTCCACCCAATTATTTCTGATAGATAAAGCCATTCTGTCCAGCATCAGCCCATAAAGAACCTTTGCATCGCTGGACAGATTACGGAAATATTCATCTGTGAATAATACTTTGGGAATACGGTAAAAAGCAAACTGTTCCGATTCATAATCGTGAAAATAACCAAACTCTATTTTTGTGCTTTCGGATTTTGCCATTTTGCTTTCCCTCCTTCCCTCGTTATTGGCTTTTCTTCCAGTTATCAAGCAGTTCATAGATAACCTGTTCAATCTGTTCTCTGTTATATTCCTTTGGAAAATACTTTCGTATTTTCTTTTCAGTTAAAGTAATTTTTCCTGTCTCTGTTTTCTTTTCATTCAAAATAAGCTGTACCGCTAATTCTGTCAGATTACCTTCATCGCTGTATTGCTTCAGTTTTGTTGCCATTGAACCTGTAACAGAGCTTGCTCCAGACACTATGCAGTCTTTCACCCAAATCTGCTCCGTTTCTGATAAATAGGTTAATGAAACACCTACTGTAAAATTAATCTTTCCTTCATCCAACAATTTCAGCAATTCCGGAATAAGACAGGTCAAGCGTATATAACGCTGAACGGTTCTTCCACTGTCACCGGCAGCCTGTCCAACCAGATCTGCACTGTCAACAGAAGCTGCGTTTTCGTCTTTTATGCCCTGATGTTTTACTGCATCCATCTTCATCTTATAAGCATATGCCTTTTCGCTTGGAAGCAAATTTTCTCTCTGTATATTAGAATCCACCATAACGATTACGGCTTCATCATCGGTATAGTTCCGTATGAGTACTGGCATTTTACTTTTTCCAGCCAGTTCGCAACCACGTTTTCTCCTGTGACCAGCAATCAGTTCATATCCTCCCTCTGCGCGAGGACGTACCAATGCAGGATTTAAGATGCCATAATTCTTGATACTTTCTACTGTTTCAGCCATTTTTTCATCATCATTTACATGAAATGGATGATTTCTAAAAGGATGTAACTCATTTAATGGCACTTCAACAATCTGATTAAGAGTATTCTGTTCGGCTTCATTGATTCCAAGCAATTCATCATAAGAAGTAAGCTGAATTTCTTTCTTAGGTTTACGCATGATTCAGCACCTCCTGGACAAGTGCTTGATAACTGTACGCACCTTTTCCTTTTGCATCGTAAGAAAAAATACTGACACCTTCTGATGCAGTTTCGGCAAGAGCTTCTGTTCTTGGAATTGTCTGATCAAAAATTATAATCTCTGCTCCATAAGCATCTCGTACTGCCTGCTTATTTCTCTTTGAATTATTATAATGACTGCTGTCCATTGTAAACAGAATCCCTTCAATCTGTAAATCAGGATTAAATCTCTGATGAATGCCTTTCACAACTTTCAGTAATTCCATGAGGCCATCTGCCGCATAGTATTGAGGCTGCACCGGAATCAAAACGCTATCAGCTGCACTTAACGCATTAATTGTCATCATTCCCAACGAGGGCATACAATCAATCAGGATATAGTCATAATCATTTTCCAAAAGTTCCAGATATTCTTTTAAGACTTTTTCTCTGTCCTCTACCGTAAATAATGACATGTCCATTCCCGAAAGAAGTTTATTAGATGGAATTACATCTATTCCTTCCTCATGGTGTAAAATTGCTTCCCTGGGATCAAATTCTAATCCCATAATGATATTTTCCATCATTGTTTTCAATGTTACCCTTAAGTTCTTTGGAAAACCAAGTCCCATTGTCAAATGTCCCTGTGGATCAGCATCTATCAGCATTACACGTTTTCCAACCTTAGACAGTCCTACTCCAAGATTAATAGTGGTTGTAGTCTTTGCTACTCCACCTTTTTGATTTGCGATTGCGATTATTTTGCACATGATATAATTCTCCTGTTTTTCTACTATTTTTTATTTACATTACTTTTTTCAATTTCAGCATAAGCTCTATAATATTTGCTCGTCCCTTTATTGGAATAAAGTTCCGATAATTCCATAACTTCAATTTTAGGATGACGCTGCAGGATTTTCTGAAACCATGCAATATCATTTTTTGTTCCCATCAGTCTCACTTTCAGCATTAATCTATTCCTCCAAGCATGGCATGTAACTTTTGATTGTACACTACATATTCCGGATAACGGATCTGTATTGCCTGCCAAAAATATGGTGCATATGCACAGCAGAAGATATCCTCTACTGTATACTGTCTGCACTCGTTTACCTGTTCCTCTGCATCTTCATAATCCCAAACGCTTGGCGTGCTGTTACAGTACAGATTAAATGCCATCCTTACCACTTTTAAGCTACCGCTTGTCTGCCATCCTTCATGTAAACATTTCGTTTTAACAGACCCCGTTTTAAAATTATAAATTCTGTCAGCATTTTTTCTGGTATCTCCATTAATACCCAGACAATAACACAATGCCTTATGGTACACATCCTGATACCGTACTTCTTGTAATTTTTCATAGTAGAATTTTTCATGTGCATCACTGATAAAAATAATGTTTTCTGCTCCTAACGCTGTACTTTTCATTTTGAACCTCCTTGAAATAAAAAAGGACCTTACCAATTGTTCTACCAATTAATAAGGTCATACTATATGTTACTTTTCTAAATTCGTGCTAGGGATTCCTCTTTAGTAAAAACTTAGTAAAACATCCCTACTGGTTCAAAAATATACTGTAAAATCAAGGTTTTTCAGAATTTTGCTAAGGTAGTGCCGTGACATACGAAAAGTACTCGAATCATTGTTTTTTCTCCTCTCAAACAGCCGTGAAATGCCGTATTTTGCAAGGTTTTATCAGCATTTCATGGCATCGTAGTTTTCTTCTCATTTACTACATTTTTTGCAAAAAATGTGCAAAATGAAGCAAATTCACTTCCGTCTGTAGTAGTCAAATCGTAGTCAGTTTAGGGGGTGCAGACTACTGCTATCAAATTCCAGATATGTTTTAAATATCCCTATTAATTTCAAACAAAAATACATATTTCTCACTTAAGATATTTTTGACACAATAAAATATACAGGAAAATCCTATTCATCTCTTCTTTGGCATCAATTAAGCCCAGATGCGTATATACATTTAACGTAACCCCTATATCAGAATGTCCCATTAAAATCAATAATAATACTTCATCTTTAGAAACTTTTGAGGATCAGAATAATTATTTATTGGGATAAAAAAACGAACAGTAAAAACAGAATAGGACAACGGGTAAAAGAATTACGAAAGGCTCATAATCTTACTCAGAAAACACTCGCTGCCAAATTACAACTTGCAGGATATGATTTTAATGATCTGGCAATCCTGCGAATTGAACAAGGCACACGTTTCGTTCCCGACTACGAAGTTGTCGCACTGGCCGAAGTATTTAATGTTTCCTGCGAATATCTTCTTGGTCTGACGGACGCTCCTGCAAAATAATTCAATTGTATTGCTGCCCATTCTATGCTAAACTATGGATAGATACTTCTGAACAACATACACTATTTATAAACCGTATGATTGGAGTGATTTCATGGAATTAACAAAAAAAGTCCCTACAACCGATAAAAACCAGGAAAACAATCATCTTCTCCGCATGTTAGACCGGGGAATTGATGATATGGAAGCTGGTCGTGAATTGCCACTGGAAGATGCTTTTCGCAAAATCACAGAATTAAGGGATGCACGAAGAAATGCAAGAATATAAAATTATTTTAACCTGGGAAGCAATTTACGATGTCACAGACATTGCAGATTATATTGAAGAAGAATTCGGCCAGCAACGTGCTGACCGTTTTCAATCTGATCTGAAAGAACAAATGCAGAATTTAGGCCAGTTCAGTACTGCCTTTCCCCGAACTCAAATTCTGTACAGAGGATATTCCATACATAAAAGATCTTTTCCGCCATCTATTATTTTTTATATTATAATGGAAGAAACAAAAGAGATTCATATTCTCCGAGTGTTGCGCCATGAACGAGATTGGGAAAATATCCTGTTGCAAAGATCAACTTATACATATCCAGAATGAATACCTGGGAGCCGATCAGAGATTTTTCTGAAAGGCTTCCTTTTTTATTACTTCCCACTGTCAATTAAATCATAACTCATATCCAGAAAATCCAGCGTCTTAGCTTCACTGACAGAATCATCCAAAAGAATCGTAATCCAGTGTTGCTTATTCATATGATACCCCGGTAAAAATCCATACGTTTGAATAATCATCCCAACCAGATCAGGATCACATTTTACATCCAGGATGTCAATGTTTCCATCTTCTTCTAATCCCAGTATTTTCTTTTCCACTACCATAATTATAGCATACCATTTTCCATTTTTATGTCGAAGCACCGCAGAATCAGGATCTTTTTTCCATAAATATTCCGGTTCAGTTCCATATTGCTCTTTTACATATTGAAAAATTTCTTCACGTTTCAAATTTATCCCTCACTTACGATTTCTTTCTCTGATTATACGCTATCAGGATTGTATTCTCAACCACTTCTCACAGTTCTATTTATGTTTTATAGCTTTTGCATAGCCTGCTTTGCAGGCTACACCCCAAAAGAAGCAAGCACTGCCAGTGTCATGACACCTGGCTCATTTTGTCAAATTCCCTTTCCGGTTCATTCTACCAAAATGTATCAGGGAGTATCCCTGGCCCTCTCATATTTTATAATTTCTTAATTTGACGCTTCCGCCTACTCCTGTTAAAATAAACTGTAGACACATCTATCCAAAACATCATACAGTCAAGTAATATAACTGTCATAACCGAACTGGTTAGACAGTTTTTTTGTACTCTTTTTTATAGAAAAAAACGAATTGGAGGATTTCAATGAGCAAACGTACCAGAATTCATCCCGTACAATTTTATTTGAATGATGACGAACAATACATTTTAGAAGAAAAATATCGTCTTTCCAGGATGAAAAGCAAATCTGCCTTTCTACGGAAAATGATCTTATATGGATTTGTATATGAAGTAGACTACTCTCATATCCGAAAAATGAATACCCTGTTGGGCAATATCAGCAGCAATTTGAATCAGATCACCCATCGTATAAACAGTACCAATACAGTTTACCCAAAGGACCTGGACGATATAAAGGAGTTAATGGAAAAAATATGGCAGTTACAAAAATCCATGGTATCAAAACAACCGTTGATAAAGCAATAGAATACATCTGCAATCCAGATAAAACTGACCAGAATCTATATATTTCTTCCTTTGCCTGCTCTCCCGAAACAGCCGTTCTTGACTTTAAATACACTTTGGATCATACACATGACTGCAGAGATCCGCACAATACAAATAAGGCATTTCATCTGATTCAGGCATTTTCCCCTGGTGAAGTTTCCTATGAAGAAGCCCATCAAATTGGCAAAGAACTTGCGGATCGCTTACTGGAGGGAAAATACTCCTATGTTCTGACAACACACACTGATAAAGGTCATGTACATAACCATTTAATTTTCTGTTCTGCAGATAACATCACTTTTTCTCATTACCATGACTGTAAAAAGAATTACTGGAAAATACGAAATCTCAGCGACACTTTATGCCAGGAACATAACCTGTCCACAATTATGCCAGATGGTAAAAAAGGAATGAAATACAATGAATGGGCTGCAAATAAATCTGAATCCAGTAAAAAAGCGCAGCTGCGAAAAGATATCAACCAGACAATCCGAATCGTTTCCACTTACTCAGAATTTCTTGCATTTATGGAAGCTAAAGGATATGAAATAAAAAACGCAGAATTTGGCGAAAACAGCAGAAAATACATTACCTTTCGTTCTCCCGATATGTCCCGTCCAGTGCGTGGAAGTGCTAAATCTTTAGGAAAAAATTTTACTAAGGAACGTATCAAAGAACGCATTGAAAATAAACGTCAGAAAGCTATTTTTCCTTCTGTTCATAACAAATTAATAGATACCAATGCTCCCAATATAGCAGGAAACATTGGACTTCAGAAATGGGCAAATAAGGAAAATTTAAAAATTGTCTCTGCTGAATATAACAAGATGTTCACACATAATCTACATAATTTTTCAGAACTTGAAGACCGCATAGCCTTGTTACATATGCAGCAAAAAGAGGTAAATACCTCTGTTGTTTCTCTCGAGTCTCAGATACGCCATCTTCGAGAAATGCTAAAATATGCCGAACAATATCAGAAAAATAAAATTTACGACGACCATTATAAAAGCTCCAAAGATCCAGATCGTTATTTCCGTAAATATGAATCTCAAATTATTCTTTTCGCGGGTGCTGAACATATTTTACAGGAAAATGGCATGGATCTGAAGCATCTTAATTCCAATAAGTTGCAAGAGCAAATTGCAGATCTTATTTCCAGAAAGGAATCACTAAATACTCAATACGTTTCTTTTAAGCAAGAAATAAAAGAGTTGGAATTGATACATCAAAACTTGTCCAAGTATCTAAAACCGGATGATCCTGAAATAGAAAAATCTTCCCATAATAAACTTCCTTCTTTGTAAAACCATAATAATAGGCAGCGATTTCACTCGCTGCCTAAATTCCCGTTAAACCGATATCCTACACCTCGTACTGTTTGTATATATAATGGTTGTCCAGGATCATCTTCTATTTTTTCTCTGATATTGCAGATATGTCGCATAACCACATTATAATCACCGGAATAAGGTTCATTCCATACCAGATCATAAACCATTTCTTTTCCAAATATTCTACCTGGACTTTTCGCTAAAAAAAGTAAAATATCATATTCATATTTTGAAAGATGAACATCACTATCATTCTTTTTAACAATTCGTTCCTGTAGATATATTTTTAATTCTCCAAACCTTATAATTTCCGGTATGAATTGGTTTTTATGTTCCCAGCTAGTCAATATGTTTTCACTTATGCTTCCATTAGCATCTGTGATTCTCTCAATAATTTCTATCTTTTTCACCTTTATTGCCTCTACATTATTAATTTTATATTCTATATATCATCTGCCATTTGACTTTTTTCTTCTACAAGTAATATAATATATTTATTACATATGTAGGATTTAGCAGGAGGATTTTATTATGTCACTACCCCAGATTTCAGAAGCCGAATTTGAAGTTATGAAAATTGTATGGAAATATGCTCCCATCAATACAAATGAAATTACAGAAAAACTTACTCTAACTACCAGCTGGAGTCCAAAAACAATTCAAACTCTTATCAAGAGACTTGTTTCCAAAAAAGCTCTTTCCTGCGAAAAACAAAGCCGGGTATTTGTCTATACTCCATTAGTCCAAGAAGATGAATATATACGCCAGGAAAGCAATTCTTTTTTAAAGCGATATTATAATGGAAATCTTTCTTCTATGCTGGCTTCTTACCTTGAAGACGATAAGCTCTCTTCAACAGAAATTGATAACTTACGCCATTTATTATCAAAACATCAGAAATAGGAGGTTTTGAATGAGCAACTGGATCATCCACTTTTTAATCAGTAATATCTTCATATGTATTTTTACACTTGTAATAATCGGAACAAAAAAACTTCTGAAAAAATATTTATCTGCGACTACACAGTACCATCTCTGTTTTCTTTTATTTTTATTACTTGCCGTGCCATTTTTTCCTGTACAGATTCATGGCTCACAACTTTTTTCATGGTTACATTTTTTTCAAACTGACTCAGGACTTAACTCTGGTACCGACACGCTATCCGAACTTACCAGTAATACACAAAATATTTTGTTAAACCAGGTGAATGATTTTTCAGTTTCCATCAGTAGTCAATTTTCTGGAGGCTTGAATACCATACTCTTTCTAATATGGATAACGGGTGTTATGATTATGTCAGTCCTCACCCTTCATTCATTAAACTATGTACGTTCCATAAAAAGATCTGCTCTCCCGCTTCAAAATCAGCAGGTAAAAACTATTTATTACAATTGTTTAAAGGAACTTAAAATCTCTCACCCAGTATCAGTCTACAGTACTGCATTTTTAAAATCACCAGTTTTAATCGGAATAATACATCCCAGAATTTACATTCCCATCCATTTAATTTCCGAACTGAATCCTGATGATATGCGTTTTATGCTGCTACACGAATTACAGCATTACCGTCACAAAGATACATTTATTGGCTTCCTCATGGTCATAAGTAATATACTCTACTGGTTTAACCCTTTTGTTTGGTACACTTTAAAAGAAATTCTCTGTGACCGTGAAATAGCCTGTGATTCTGCTGTATTGCAGATGATTTCTGCTGATGAATACCAAGCTTATGGAACTACACTGATTAATTTTGCAGAAAAAATATCCTCTTTTTCCTCTCCACTGGCAGTTGGAATGTCCGGAAATTTCAGGCAGATGAAACGACGTATTCTCAACATCGCCGTTTTTAGGAAAGAAACTCTTTATCAAAAAATGAGAGCATTGATAATTTATCTGGTCATTAGTGCTGTTTTTATTGGATGTACACCCATTTTATCCATTGATGCCTCTACTCAAAACGTATATCATTTTAGTGATACAGACAAAAATATCTCCCTGTTAGATATATCCGAAACATTTGGAACATATGATGGATCATTTGTTTTGTATGACAATAATTTGGATTCCTGGAAAATATACGATCTTGAAGAAGCCACCAAACGTATTCCGCCAGAGTCTACCTACAAAATATACGATGCATTATTAGGGTTGGAATCCGGAATCATCACACCAGAACACTCTTCCATGACATGGAATGGTGATGCCTTTCCTTTTCCATCCTGGGAAGCTGATCAGGATTTAAACTCTGCTATGCAAAATTCCGTTAACTGGTATTTCCAGGCAATTGATTCGCAGCTCGGAATTAACAGAGTCCAGGAATTTTTGAATAAAATAGAATATGGAAACCAAACAACCAGTTCAAATCTGGATTTATACTGGTCCGATTTTTCATTAAAAATCTCGCCTTTAGAGCAAGTAACATTATTAAAAAAATTTAACACAAATGAATTCCATCTAAATTTCCAAAATGTATTTTCTGTTAAAAATGCTATAAAAATTGCCAGTACACCTAATGGTAATTTCTACGGAAAAACTGGAACCGGTCGTGTCAACGGACAGGATATCAACGGCTGGTTTATCGGATATGTAGAAACTTCCGATAACAGCTATTATTTTGCAACCAATATCCAAAGTGATTCTAATGCAACTGGCAAAAAAGCATTTGAAATCACTTCTGATATCTTAAAAAAATTACATATATGGAATTAACAAATATGAAAGGGCTGATAGTTGTTATCAGTTCTTTCTTTTTATTCTATATTGATATTTGGGAACTTCTTTCGTACCATTATTCAGAATTTTATTCCCCATATATTTAAAACTCTTATCATCGTTGAACTTAACAGTCAGCTCACTTGTAATAACGGCATCATTACATATAAATGTATCACATACAGCATCAACAACCAACACACTGTTTCCCTCTCCGCTATCTCTTATTTCAACGACCTCCGGTAAAGATGTTCCAAAATGAGTAGGGCTATAATTTAAACAGCCTAATCGTTCCCAGTCATAAGTTTGATGTTCCGAATCAAATACTGCCCATTTTTTAATTTGATCTGCTGTTATCGGCAAAAACTCCATTATCAGATTTTCAAACTCTTCTGCCGGAATTCCACTTGAGTTACCTGAAAACTCATATCTCTCCCCGTATTTCATTCGATATAAATATTCATATAAACCATTATAATCTAACCCTTCCATATCAGATCTATCCCAATCAGAACATAAAAGATTATTCCCCTGATATCCAAGCAAATACACACACCTCTTTGAAACTTCCCTGCATTCATCACTTAAAGGTTTAATTCTTATCATAGAACTGCCATCAACCGCTTCTGATACTTCCGGATACTTTGGAACGCATAGCGTATAACCAAACCAGCCTTTTTCTGTATATTTCCATTCTTCTATCCTTGTATACGAAACATATACAATAGATGGATTGTCGTTCATACCCCAAACAGCTTTCACAGCCAGCAAATACATATCTGTCCCATCATAATTGAATTTGAGTCTTTCTATCCCACCATCCCTGTTAATCCTATATAAGACGATATCTCCTGTCAGATCCTGTTCTGCCCTGAAAAGAAATTCTTCCATTTTAGAATAATTAGCCATATTTGAATACGGTGCTGATGTAATAACGGGGACATTTTTTTCCTTTAATACTTCCTGCATTTCTTCCATTACTGTCTCAGAAACTACTATATTCGATGAAGTCCCTTTATCCGCCTTTTGATAAATGACTTTCATCTGATTCATAACATTCTTACAATCTTCAATAGCTTCTTCTTTCACGACTTCATCTACTGGCAAATCATATCCTCTTTCTTGTACAGCATAATTCGCAGTTTCCTGTGAAATATATTCTAAATCAGCCCCTTTACATTTTGTATTTCCTATGAAAAAGCATCCCGAAATAAATAAAACGCTCATCATCTTTTTCAGTTTTCTTTTTGTAATCATATCAATTATCTCCATAACATTCCTCCCACTTTTCGTCTGATAATCTTTCCGTATACCAGGTAACCTCTATTTCTGACCTTGATACATAATTGGATACATATTGAAATCTATCTTTATCTAACAGCCGAATGGTTACGCTATGACAAAACGCCTGATCTAATTCTTTTTGTGGCCATACCGCATTTACTTCCAGTGTTATTGTTCCATCTTGATTTTCTATGTAGGAAACAACTTCCGGATATGGAATATATGGTGTGGGAGCAAAATCATATACGATTCCTCTGGTTCGATACCGATATGTCTGTATTTCTGTGTGAAATACCGTTCCTGTCTGCAGTATCTCTGCGCTTATATTAAAATATTTTTGAAATATCGTTTCAAATGATTCTTTTGGGATTTCATAAGTCTTTCCTTCCTTAAATTCATCAGTTTTTTCTTCCATTGAAAGTAAACGATCAAAAACATCATAAAAATTTATTCCATCATAATTTTTTTTCACTCCAATTAGAAGTAAACAATTTATTAAGTGTATATCCAAAAGGAAGTATATATTTTCGATTCAACTCCCGACATTTTTTATTTAACGGTGCTACCCGAAAGTCCCGATATCCAGACGGTCCATCATATCCTGCCGGATGATATTCTTCTATAAAGAAATGCCCGTTTTCTGTATATTTCCATGAATTAGCTCTAAACTCATGATAATATGTTTCCTGCCAAGTGTCCTCTTTCCATTTAAAAGAGCTTACTTCAACGTCTATTTTCCCCTGTTTGGTTTTCAGATCATACCGGATAAAATAATCCCCTGCTATAACTTGAAATATAGTAGTTTTTCCATTCTTCTCTTTTTCTGCTTTTTTCAAAAAATCATCTACTTTAATACTTTGAACCATATCCAGCTGATTGTAGGAATCAATTACTGCATATCCATATTTTCCAAAATAATCCATACTTTTTTGTATTGTACTCAGCTCATATAGTGCATTTTCTTTCACAGCATTCTCATATATGCTCTGATAGCCTTCTGCTAGCATTTCACACTCTCTGTAAATTTTTTCTTTCGTATCTTCAATTGTCTTTTTCTGCTCTTTCTTTATGCCACATCCACTACAGACAGCAAGAAAAATAACTCCCACAAATATTTTCCAAATTTTTTTCATATCATTTTCCTCTTACATTTGTAATATTTAAAGGTAAAAATTATTCATTACCAAGATATTCATCCAGTATCGCCTTATCCTTTTCCACCACATAACCGCTTCCTCCAATATCTTTCACATTCTCTACCATACTGATGAGCAAAATAGGATTCTTTGTATCTCTGTCTGTAGTAAAAACTGTAAACCAGCCAATTTCTGTTCCAGATGTATCTTCTTTTGTAGCTTTCAGTTCCGCTGTTCCGGTTTTTCCTGCTAATCTAATGTCTTCCCTGCATGCTCCATAACCAGTTCCTTCCGGGTTATTCACTACACCCTCTAACCCCTCCATAACCTCCGAAACAATTTGTGGTGAAAAAGCATCTTTTATCCAGATTTCACTGGAAGTGCTTCCACCATCCGCGTGAAGATATGGCTTTATCATATTTCCATCATTTAGAAAAGCCGTATAAATGCTTGCAAGATGCAAAGGATTTACCAGAATCTGTCCCTGTCCATACCCACTGTCAGCAAGCTGGATTTCTGTTTCTATCTTGTCCATATTAGAATATTTGGACTCTGACATTTTAATATCAAATGGAAGTTCCTGATTAAATCCTATTTGATTTAGAGACTGCATCAGTTGATCCGCACCAATTTTTAATGCTGCTTTTGCAAAATAAATATTATCTGAATAAATAAGCGCATTTTTCAAAATCACAGGTTCATAATCATGAAGTGTAGTCACTGTATAATCTCCCCACGAGGAATCTTTCTGCCACGCCAGACCCTCATTTCCAAAATCGTCATTTGCAGTAAATGCCCCCACTTTTAATCCAATTGCAGCAATTACAGGTTTAAAAGTTGAGCCAGGACACCATGTCTGGCGAAAGCGGTTGTATAAAGGCCTATCTTCATTTTCATTTAATGCACTCCACTGGCTGTTGTCCATTCCACGTACAAAATCATTATCATCATAAGATGGCGTACTTACCAACGCCAATACTTCCCCTGTGTAAGGATTCAAAGCCACAGAACATCCTCTGTCTTCTTTAAATTGTTCATAAAGAGTACTTTGAAGATCACCATCAATCGTAGTATGGATATCTTCTCCATCTTTTCTAGGCTCATATGCAATAACACTTTTTTTATTTCCATTTGCATCTACAATACAGATTTCACACCCATCTGTTCCTTTTAGTTCTTTTTCATAAAGCGTTTCCAGTCCAGTCTTTCCAATCACACTGTTTGTACGATACCCTTCCCCTTTATGTTCCTGCAAATCTTCGGCTGTAACCGCCTGTACATACCCTACCAGATGAGAGGCAGCTTCTTTTAGATAATAAGTTCGTACTTTTACATCAGATAACATAATACCTGGAATCTTCAATAATGTGTCCTGCTTTTCTTTTTCTTCCAGAACAGTTTTATCCGGATTCACTGTCAGAAGATCGACCTCTTGTATTTTAGGAATTGTTGCTACTGGTACAAAAGAATCTGCTTTTACCCAACCGGCTTCTAACTTATCCTCAATTTCGTCTGCTCCAATTCCAAGATACTCTGCCAGTTTTTTTATTGTATCTTCTCTGTTCTCCATCCTGCCCGGAACAATTCCTACCGAAGATGCAGTTCCCTCTCCAGCCAACTGACGACCATTTCTGTCTAAAATATCTCCTCTCTTTGCCTCTTCTGACGTTACCTGAACTTTATCCGTTGCAGATAACTCTGGAAAAATCAACTGATCCTGCCAGATTAAATGATATCCTGTCCAATCATGTGAAAATACCGCATCGTTGGTAAATTCTACATTTCCTGCAGCAGTCTGCATATTTGTTGTATAGGAAACTGCCGCATTTCCGTTTTCTTGTCTTTTTACTGTAATATCGGTTATGGACAGATCAGACATCTCAATGCCTTCATATATTTTAGAATTTCGTTCTATAAATTCTTCCTTACTGTTCATGCTGCTTTTTTTCTGATCCAGCATGGCATACATTTGCTCATATTCCCCTTTTTCAATATATTTCATATATTCCATTAGTCTTTTTTCAGGAACATTACAATTCATTATTGTTACAATACCGATTTCACCACCAATCAATATACCGCTAAATAAAACTATTTTTGTGATAATCTTCGTGAGTTTTTTTCCTTTTCTTTTTTCTCATATAGTTTTATTTCTCCTTTTTTCATATTTTCTTAAATATTACACTTGTAATATTTAACGTCAAGCTTTTTCTTAGGTTTTATATATGTAAACAAGAGGAAAGATTTGGATAAAAAAAATGAAAGGGCATCTCAAAGCCTTCTTTGATAAAGAACTTTACGACACCCTGAGGTAATGGTTTCTCCGAATGTTTCCCAAGCATCTTAATACTAATAAGTTACAGGAGCAACTTTCAAATCTTATTTCCAAAAAGAAGTCAATAAATACTCAATACGTTTCCTTTAAGCAAGAAATAAAAGAGTTGGAATTGATACATCAAAACCTGTCCAAATATCTCAAACAGGATGCTCCTGAAATACAAAGATCTTCTCATAACAAACTTCCTTCTTTGTAAAACCATAATAATAGGCAGCGATTTCACTCGCTGCCTAAATTTCCGTTAAACCGATATCCTACACCGCGCACCGTTTGTATATATACCGGATGTCTAGGATCATCTTCTATCTTTTCTCTAATGTTGCAGATATGTCGCATAACAACATTGTAATCACCCGAATAGGGTTCATTCCAGATTATATCATATATTTGTTCTTTACTAAACACTCTTCCAGGACTTCGCATTAATAAATGCAAAATTTCAAACTCTGTAAAAGACAGATCTATTTTTTTCTGCTTTCGGAATAATTCTCTTGTGGCTAATAAAATAACAATATCTCCATAATGTATTTTCAATGGATTTATATTTTTTTCATCACAATATATATTTCGTCCGGTTTTCAAAGCAGCAAGAACAGACTCTATCATTTCTTCTTCACTATCTTTAAACGATAATAATAATATTTTTCCTATGTTTTCACTCCCTCTAACAGATGTTTCTTCATCTAATTATAAACTTCTTTTCTGCGATATATAAAATAAATAACTGGAACAATCAATAATAGCAGAATGGAGTACGATATTATTAAAATAGGAACTGCGCAAAACACTTTTCCTCCGATTTCATACAAGTTAAAAAATTTAACTACCTGATTCATTTGAAGCATTTGATCTGGAAGAAGTCCCAAAATTTTATTTAATAATGGTAGACTTGTTCCTGATAAAAATGATGGAAGAAAAATCAAAATAAAAGGCACGATTACCGCTATTACTGATGAGTTTGTCTTCGCAGAAACCAACATAGTTAGAGATTGCATAAATAAACATCCCAGATATCCACCAAGAACTATCAAAATATATTCCTGAGCATTCGTGATATTATAAATACTCTTCCACCCACTCATACTAGACTGTATGGGACAATTTGCTCCGTCTACACCAAGAATTCCCAAAACAAGCATAGTGTATAACAACATAACCGCCCAGTAAATAGCCGTTATTATGATTGCTCCTGCTTTCACTTTTGCCCATACAGCCTTATTTCTGCCATAATAAGAAGAATAAAAAACTGCATTCGCTTTCAGCTGAAATTCACCTGAAAAAATACCTGCACAAAGGAAACCTAATACCAATGTCAAAATCATAATTATTGAGGGTGAATATTGAAATAAGTTTTTCCATCCCGCTTGATAATTATAATATAAAGGGGTTTTCATTTTTTCATACGCTCTTATTAAATAACTTTTTTCCTTTTCAGAAAACTGATCCTTTCCATCAGTTTCTAACCAATTTTTCAAATTTTTGATACGATTAGAATAAAAATCTACTGCTTCATCAGGAGAAAGAGAATCTGCCAGATAATAATTATAATCGTTAAACTCTCCATAATCACAATTTAGTAAATCCCTTATATCCATGAAACCCTGTCTTTGACTATATGCTATATCATTCTGTCTAAAATCATTCGACTTAGCTTCCGGTGTCTGTGAAATCCTGACATTTTCTTCAATAATTTTTCTAAGCACATCCTCTGTCAGTTCTCCTGACCATTCTTTTTTCAACTCACGAACCTTTAACATAGCCGATATTCCACTTTCCGCATCACCATTACGATTCACATATTTATTATCCCCGATGATAAAAGACAAGACTACTGAAATTACAATAAAAATAAATATCAGCGTAACCTTACTTCCTTTTTTTGAAAAAACTTTTTTTATTTCATAATACGTCATAAGCATCACCTGTTTTCTCTCCGAAATAATATAAGAATATGTCCTCCAAAGTCATCGTTTCCTCTTTCGCATTATAGTGTGGAGATTTTTCAGACAAAATGCGTAATTCTATTCCATCCGAAAGTGTTTTCATATTTGAGACTTTAAACTGTTTTTGCCACATTTCAACTTCATTATTTGCAACTACACAACTCCATACTTTTACTGGTACTGACTGAATAATCTCTTCTTGTGTTCCTGAATGGCTAATCTTTCCATCTTTCATCAATAACACCTGGTTGGCAATGTATTCAATATCCGACACAATATGTGTTGATAATAGCACGAGACGATCCTGTGACAATTCACTGATCAGATTTCGAAAACGTATCCTTTCATTCGGATCCAGACCTGCAGTAGGCTCATCGAGGATCAAAATCTTTGGGTTATTTAGCATAGCTTGGGCAATCCCTGCACGGCGTTTCATTCCTCCAGACAATTTTTTCATTTTTCTATTCTGCATTTTAGCCAACCCAACCTGCCGCAGAAGTTCTGTTACACGCTTTCGTGCAATACTTGTTCGCATTCCTTTAATTGACGCAATATACATTAAATAATCATGAACCGAAAACTCCGGATAAAATCCAAATTCTTGAGGTAAATAACCAAGAATTCTCCTATATTCGCCATCCAATGCAAAAATATCTTTTCCATCACATAATATGCTTCCCGAAGTAGGTTTAATAAGTGTGCAGAGCATTCTCATCAGCGTTGTTTTTCCAGCACCGTTGACACCAAGAAGCCCATAAACTCCATTACTCATCGTCAGCGTGATATCATCAACTGCTTTAAATCCCTGAAATTCTTTTGTTAATTTTTTCAATTCTAATTCCATAATCAAATTCCTCACATTTCTCTGATTACGACCGTTGTGTGATTTCTCGTAATTGACACCATAATAGTCTTATACACTTGCCCCATTACTCTCGTAATATCTTTCACTGCATTTCCATACTCGCCAAATACTGTAACACAAATATAAAACAGATAATATCATCATTCCACACCATATTGATGTAGATATATGCTCATAAATACTATCTTTGAGAACTACAAGCGTCCAAACAGCGATCCAAATCAGACAGGAAAATAATGTGGAAGATACATAATCATCTCCTTTACTGCAAAGTAATCGAAAACATATGCAGCATGTCACATTCATTGGCAAAATAAATTGTATTAAGATATCCATAAATGCAATCTGTAACACAAAAGTGCTGGTTATCAAAAACACACTCAATAGGCAAACATCTACCATGCCGAAGAGTAGCATTCGTGCGGCATATATATTCTTTATGGAAAAAAATGTTGCACCTTCTACTTCCATAGCCCCATTGCTTCTATTTTTCCAGAGTTCCGGAAGTATCAATATTACAAAACTCGGTGCCAAAATCCCCATGCAGCGCCTTGTATAAATACTACTGTCTGATAAGAACATTGTCATCCAAAGGATTAGTAATACTGCCCCTTGAGCAAACCACCAGTGCTTCTGTATATACGAAGCTTGCTGATATAAAAATTCTAACCATGACATATTTCTTTCGATTTCTCCATCCCAATATGCTTCTTTCGATTTTATAATGGTCTGTTGTAATTTTTTCTCATCTATATTTCTATCCTTCTGATTTTTTGCATACGCATGCAATTTTTCATCAACTGTCATCATCATTTCTTATCCCCCAGATAAACACTCAACAATTCTTTTGCTTTTCCTATCCTATATTTTACAAGAGGAAGTCCTATGCCAATAATATCTGCTACTTCTTTTAATTTCAAATCCTGAAAATAATGTAGAATAACTACTTCCTGCAAATCTTCTGGAAGTTTTTTTATTGATTCTTCTATATCTATTTTATTCTCAATTACAGCAATTGGATTTTCCCCCTTATCTGGTAACGCTTCCATCACAATATCTCTTTTTTTCTTATAACTATCCCGACATAAATTTCGAGCAATCACATACAAATAATTAGCAGTCTTTCCCAAATGATGATACGACCTAAATGATCGAAAAAAGTGTTCAAATGTTGCTTGAGTAATATCTTCTGCATCACAGTCTGTGTATGTATGTAATCGACAATAATTCCGTATAGTTGAATAGTATTTTTTTACGAATACCTCTATAGCTTCTTCATCACCATTTTTCATTTTGTGAATCAAAAGAAAATCTGCATCCACTTCTTTCCTCCTTTTTCTACTGAAAGCACTTTCTATTATATATAACGAATAAATTGTACAAAAAGATAGTCAATACACCTACTTTATAAGCGTTTTTTTTAACCACCAAAGCAGGCCTATCAGTTTTTTATCCTTTTTGCTTAGGAAAGCACACTACAATTTCAAAAACATTATTATTTAGAGAAGCACTGATAGAACCGCCCATTTTTACTGTTAAATTCTTTGCTATTGTGAGACCCAAACCGGTTGTTTTGCGGGAACGGGATAAATCTGTTGTATAAAAACGATTAAATATTTTGTCTATATCAGATTCATTTATGCTGTCTGTAAAATTCTGAAAAGAAAAATGGTAATTTTCATTATCATCATAAGATGAAAAATGATAATCACTTTTCCCATGTGACAAGGCATTAGAAATGATATTTTCAAAAATTCTGGTTACTGCTTTTTCATCTCCATAAAATGGAAAAGAAATCTCTGCAATACTTAATGCTGGAATTATTTTGCGTTCCTCAAAAGATTTAAAAAAGGAAACTGCAACAGAGCGTAAAACAGCATTTAAATCAAATGTAGTATAAGAAAATTCCATTTCATCAGCTTCTATTCGTGCAAATTCAAACAACTGATTTAGTAACTGATTTAAAACATTCAATCTTTCATTTATAACAACTGCTGCATCTAAATCTTCCTCGGACAACTCCGGCGATTGTAGAAGCATTTGGGTATATCCTTGAATAGCAGTCACAGGTGTTCTAAGATCATGAGCTAAATTTGTAATTGTTTCTTTGATTGCCTCATCCTTTTTTTGTAATGAATATACTTGTTTGTGGTAAACTCGAAGCAATTCATTTAAAGCATTTACAAGATCGGTTATATCGGAAGAAGGAAAATCTAATGTCAATTCCGCATGGGTAAATGAATGTAAAAGTGTTTGCAATTTCTGGCTTAACCGGGTTACCTCCCTACGATGAAGCAAGTAAAATGATAAAACAATAATAAGAGATAGTGTCACAATGATAGCATATATTTGAAGTACCACACTCATAACATTATCCCTCCCTGCATTATGTAATATCTCTTTTCTTGAAAATTGTTCCTATAACTCCACCAAATATAATCATATAGGCGAAGAAAATGATAATTGCGGTTGGAAGCCATTGAACTGCCATATCTATTCTTGTTTTATTGATATTACTAATTGCCCAAAAAATTGTGATGTTATATCCTAAGCCCAAAATACTTTCCAATCCATGAAGAACCAAATAACCAAAAAATATAAGCAAAGCATTAACTGCCATGCTAACTGAACTGTTTCTTATGAGAAAAACAAGTGAAATTGCGAGCGTTGATACAGCCATATGATATAATGCCTCACAGAATATGTAGGACACTATATTGCTAATGCTTGTAAAAGTAAGACCGCTTATTCCAAAAAAAAAGTTTTATTACATAACAAACCAATTAAAAAGGCAGACACCAAAAAAAAGAATGATACACTCCAGCCAATTACCAATTTTGATAAGAAGTAACTCCATCGTGACAGACCTTTTTCTATATAATGTTTTACAGTCCCTTGACGAAAATCATTTGAGAAATAGTAGCTGCAAAAAATAATCAAAGGGAATACAACCGGGTAATAATTAAAAAAAGAATCCCAGTAATTTGCAGAAACTTCTGTACCTACCAAATATTCCCTCATGCCAATCGTTGCTTTTTGTGCATAAGCACATAAGAATATCCATCCTGTCATCATAAGAAAACATACTTTCAAGACTTTTCCATGTATTGCTTTATAAAAATCAGCTCTAATTAAATTAAGCATTGACTATGCCTCCTCTCATTTTTTCATTAAATAGGCGTTTGCGAAACGCCACAAGCCGCATAAATACGGCATTTTTTGTTACCTATAAACAAATAACTCCTCACCGGATATGGTATAATAGAGTTGACTAAAAACTATAAACCTACATCCAAGAAAGG
>ENA-OPZZ01000542-OPZZ01000542.1-human-gut-metagenome-genome-assembly--contig:-NODE-542-length-29489-cov-3.286493_pt1 | contig 29489 bp, 29 predicted proteins | sample MGYA00242487_ERZ504511 | MGnify/ENA primary metagenome ERZ504511 (study PRJEB26092, sample SAMD00036241) | human gut metagenome | host: Homo sapiens | study: EMG produced TPA metagenomics assembly of... | reverse complement strand
TTCAATAAAATCCTCCAGGTCCTGAAGGGCATCCTGTGCCCAGGTTTCGGATTTCTGAAAAGTCTTCGGGAAAAACATTTCCTTTACTATTTTTTTGCCTGTTTCTGTTTAAAGATCTTCTCTGCACTTTTCTTTATATGTTCTTTATCCAGTCCATCTTCAAAATAATTAACCAGAAAATCAGCTTCCACAAGGATCTGATAATCCATCCCATCAATATCCTTATAGGTATGATGATGTCCTACCAGATATTCCACTCTGCGGATCACCCTATCTTGAAAGCCCAGTGCGGTAAGCATCTCTCTGGCAGCTGCCGGGCCTTCTGCTTCCTGCGTTTTTCCATCAGAGCGTCCGTATTTTTCCATACCGACTTTGATCCCGATATCATGAACGAGAGCCGCAGCTTCCAGAACATACATCGTATCTTCATCCAGACCCTCACTCTGGCCGATCAGCCTTGAAAGATCATGCACCTTCACAAAATGCTGGATATGCTTCGGATCCCCCTGATAATAATGGATCATTTCCATATAAAGTCTGTCGATTCTGTTCATAATATCCTCCTCTCTGCTGCCATCCTGCAACTGTCACTTTTTTCTGTATACTGCTCAGCAGAAATCTCCTGCTGAGCATATCCGTTAACAGATAGCTACATAATAGTTACATTATAGCGTTATTATGGAAAAAATGTCAATCCTGCTCCACTTTCACAATGTAGGTTCCTGACATATCATCTTCAAAGACAATGCTTCCCAGACTCTGAAGAACACTGTCATTAAGCCCTGTTCCGTATTTTTCTTTTTCCTGTCCTCCTACAAAGATATAGGAAATATCATAACGGCTGATCAGTTTTTTTACCGTCTCTGCATCTGTGGAAGTATAAATAGTCTGGATGTCCGCACTTTTTTCATTGAGGTCAGGTACATTATTTCTCCAGAGCCATTCATGCACATACCATCCCAGTACGGTCGGAAGCCCCGTAGATGCAGAAACTCTCTCATATCCGGTATAGCTGTCCCCGTTAGCCTCGAGCACCACAGGAGAGCCCTTGATATTCTGCTTCAGCCAGCGGATCGCCGACGCATCCTGAGGAAAATCCTGCTCAAGAAATGTAGTTGCATCCAGTCCCTGATACTCCGAAACCTTCCAGACATCCCCGAACCAGGAATGTACGGCATTTCCGAAATAGCCCACGGTCCAGAGCAGTACAAAAAGTCCCACACCTGAAAGGATCCGGATGATTTTCTGTTTGGATACCACCAGCATACGGTAAATCCCATATCCCATTGTCATTCCGAAAAGGATATATGCCTGATACGTCAGCTTGAACATGGTATTGGCTCTGGCATTTCCATTTTCATAAATATCCCGTACATATACAAGCTCCGGGATCAGAACCAGTCCGATAGCACATAAGCCCATGATCACTGCAAAAAGATCCGGAACTGTGAGCGCCTCCAGCAGCCTGTAAAGGCTTTTGTACTTCAGTCCCCTCATTTTTTCTGTGATAACAGACAGGATCAGCAAAACAGTAAGGATTACCGGAAGCCCCCAGAGGATCAGAAGCTGATACCACAGTGAATGATGCTGTGCCAGTGCCACTCCCTGTACCATCGTATCAAATTTCAATGTAAAGGGCAGGATCACCAGATAAGAGAGACCTATGATCTCCACTGCCTGTACGATCGTCACTGCCAGGATCCTGATTATCTTCCCCTCAAATCGTATGATATTTGCGATCAGGACAACGCCGCCGGTCACTACAAAATAGATCACAAAATCCCAGTAATTGGTCCACTGGAACATGCCAAGAAAAACTGACGCCAGAAGGATATGCGGCATCAGAAGCTGTCTCAGCCAGAAAACACTGCGTTCCTGTTTTTCAGGCTCAGGCCCTCTTTTTCGGATCATTTTCAGCCATGCATAGAGCATTCCTGCCAGAAATGTCACAAACATCACATTTACCACATGGGCATGAAGATCCCCCAGGACAAACGAATAGCATGGGAATTCATGTATGGTCTTATCACTGTCATTCACCGGATTATACCCTATGTAACGTGTTGCATCCGGGAACCAGTAGCTGGCTGCTTCTGCCGCTCCCTGCATCTTCCGAATCAGCGGTAATACACAACGATAGACGATATAATGTACATTTCCTGCGATAGATACCGCAATGCCTGCAGTAATTCCTGCCAGTGACGGAAGATATTTCTTCTTTCCATCCAGCCGTCCATACAGCCTGTCCTTCGTCATCTGACGGACCAGCGAAAACGGATACACAAAGGCAAACGCTGCCACAAAGGTACGCATCAGATTATAAGTCACTTCCACTCTGCTTCCTGTAAGCTTCGTAAGAAATACTGCAAAATACTGCCCGCCATAGTAATAATTGATGGTTCCCTGAGAATACCAGAGATCACGTGCAGGAAGAGTTTTGCTCCGCATCATGGCCTCCATGAAGCCATAATCCATAAATTTCTCTGTTCCGTATGCCTGTGGCCGGAATCCGGCCAGATAAGTCCAGAGCAGAAAAATCCCAAAAAACAAAAGCTCCTCCCGAAAGACCAACCGGATCTTTCCTGACGGATAGCATTCAATCCCATGCTTCAGCTGAACATGAAAAAGTACAGCACATAAAATGCCAACAGCCACAGATACTCCTACACACACTGCTGCTGTAAAAGGAAGAATTTCCACCGCTACCAGAAGCCAGGTGAGAAATCCGGTAACTGCAATGGACAAGTACCTTTGAAAAAAGCCAGCCCCGGTCTTCAAAGCCTCCGAAAAGCCTTCCTGTGACCGGCATTGCCACCATTCCCATAAACAGTGCAAGCAGCCACCACGTCCAGAATGTCCATACATCTCCTCCCAGGAGATACTCAGAAAGTACTGTCAGGATCACTGCTGCAGTCAACTCCGGAAATAATTCTTTGATCTTTTTTTTCATCCTTCTGTTCCTCCTGTATCAGATCCTGCCCCGCAGACGGTAAAAGTCCGCAAATGCCTGTCTTCCGATCTTTATGATCCGTTTCATATTGATAGAATTTTTTCCGGCCTGTCTCGGTCGGAATGTAATGGGGATATATTCCACATAAAGATGATGTTTTTCATAGATCACGGTCATCAGCACATTGGAAAGGAAAAATCCGCCTGGGATACGCTTCAGTACTTTGGCGAGCTGTTTTCCATCCATCAGCCGATATGGCGTATTTGCATCTTTTACCCAGGTTCCAAAAATAAGAAAAAGCACAAGCCGCAGTATTCTTGTCACAAAAACCCTGGAAAGCCCGTCCTCTCTTTTCTGCCGGTAGCCGATAAGAAGACCGCACTTTTGACGTTTTTCCCAGAACTGCCAGAATTCCTCCGGAAGTGTCTGGCCGTCTGAATCCGTCTGAAAAATATAATCGGCACCTTTTTCTACTGCGTAACGATATCCCCTGAGTATTGTTCCTCCATGTCCTTCATTCGGTTTATCGATTCCTATAAGACGGTCATAATTTTTCTGATAATTCTGTATTTTTTTGTAGGTAGCATCTTTGCTGCCATCATTCAGGATCACCAGGCGGCTGTCCCCGCCGATCCTCTCCACTATCGGATACCATTGCTCGATCACGGTCCCGATATTTTTTTCTTCATTATATGCCGGCATAATGATATATAAGCTGTCATGTTTCATAGATTCTTATTCTCCCATCCTCTGAGGTATACACCAGTGGATATGTCTCCCTGATGATATCCTCACGACATTCCTGCTGTTCAAATTCCATATCCTCCTCAAACAGGATATATGTGATCTTTTCCTGCTTTACGGCAGCTTTCAGTACCTCCGGATCATCCGTGGTATACATGAGCACTGCCTGGCCGGCACGATAGCCCGTATCGTACCCTGCAGACCATGCATAATAAGGCCATCCGCAATACAGCATAGCACCGGACATAGTGACCTCGTTCATGGTATATTCCGGTGTCAGCAGAAGATCATTTTTCTTAAGATTTGCACTGAGCCAGTCCGTCAGGCTGCTTTCCATATTTACAGTCATCCTGTGTGCGGAATCGTTATCTCTTAAGATGATCACGTAATCATAGATCCCCGTTGCACTAAGACAGATACAAAGAACCGCTGCCGCTGCGCGACCGGCCCATTTCTTCCAGCTGTTTTTCCCTGCAAGGAAAACACATCTTACGATCCATCCCCAGAAAACTGTCACAAAGGCATAGGAAATCATCACATATTTATGATTGACATTGATGTCCGGAGTCAGAGATACCAGAAATGCAAATGCCATTGGAAGCAAACAACCCATCAGCACTACCCGCTGACCTCTCTTCAGAAATACTGCTGCCACGATCATTCCCACAAAGAAAAATCCACTGATCTCCACCAGATACCAGAGTACACCGGAAATGCTTTTATTGTCTGCCAGAAATCCCCAGTAAAAGGATGGACTCATAACACTTCCCGACACAAAGATCTTCGACTGCAGTTCCGAAAAAAGTACCGCCAGTCCGGCACAGATCATATAATCCAAGCTTACCGTCAGAAAAACTGCCAGTCCGGCAAGGATCAGAAGACCGCCGATCAGCGCAGCTCCGTTCCAGAAGGCAGTTAATCCCAGAAACAGACCCAGAAGGATCGCCGTACCCTCATTTCTAGCAGAGCCAGGCTTCTTTTGTAAAAAAGCGGTTACGGATCCACAAAAAGCCCTGTTCCTTGTGACTGCATCCGGCATTCCACCCAATCTATAAAAGTCCATACCGCTACAGCTGCCATCAGAAGACCGAAGGCCAGATGCCGCTGGTTCAGATATACATTGAAATTCCATAATCCCCAATTTTCATTGGTGGTATAACCGATAAACGCCGTATTTTCTTCCAGAGTCCGTACAAGATCCCCCGCCTGAAGATGTTCCCACAGATAACGCCAGAACGCTGTTCCGCTGCGGAAAAAAAAGAAAACAATGGCAGCTGCCCCTGCCCAGAAGCTTTTAAACATCCGGTAGCTGATCCCGTAAAGCACCATAAGAAATCCCACCAGAGACAGGATGCTTACCAGATTATATCCCAGATCAAGACGAAAGCCCAGATACTCCAGATTTCCCACAAGGAACTGGAACATAAAATGATATTTCACATCCTGCCCGCCATAATGCGGATACTGGGTTGGAAAATTATTTCCTCTGGAAAAAGATCGCATCATTGCCGTGTGGGGTGCATAATCTCCATATACAGAAAAACCGGAGTACAGAATGCCGTCTTTCATATGAAAAACGTAAAACATCATCCAGGTCACAAAAAACGTCAAAATACCAAAAAGCAGAAGCTCTTTTTTCAGGATCCATTTTCTGCTGATCATCCGTTCGGATATCACAAACATTTTTTGCTGTTTTTTCTTTTTCCACCGGAAGATTCCCGAAAGCAGCAGGATATCTACCAGAAATACGATCAGATTTCCATAAAAAAGAGGATGCTCTGCCCCCGCGCATATGCTGAACATCCAGGAAAGAATATAGACTGCCCAGGTCAGCATCAGGATTCCCATCCCAAACGCTGCCGGCAGGACCACCCATATCCTGTTTCCTCTTTCAGTTGTTTGACGCGGAAACAGACATCCTGCCATTTCCATTCCTGTTAACATACATAATATAAGATAAATGATTCCAAGCATAGGATTCTCCTTAATTCACGTAAAGTATAGCAGAATCACCTTCCTATGAAAAGGCTATTCACATTTTTTTCAATTATTTTCGTTTTCCTTCTGTTTTTTCAGATATGTAACGATTCCATCAGCCACAGCCTCTGCTACCTTTCTCTGATACTTCTCTGTCTGAAGCAGGGCGGCTTCCTCCGGATTTGTAAGAAATCCACATTCTACGATATTGATCACCCCCGGACTTCTCTTCAGAAGATAATAGGTTCTGTTTTCTTTTGCCACCCGCGGCCGTGCAATGGAAAGCTTCCGGTTCATGTTTTCCTGGATCGCAAGTGCCAGTTCTTTTCCGCCTTCCGAATCCTCATAATAAAATACCTGCGGACCTTTTACTCCGGGATCACGGTAGCTGTTCTGGTGGATACTCACAGAAAGCACCGGTTCATATTTCCGGATCTGTTCAATACGATTCTGCAGATCCTGTGCTTTCATATTTTTTGTACCATTTTCATAAAGACCTTTATCTTCTTCCCTGGTCATCACTACGGCAAGGCCTTTTTTTTCCAGAATCCCTTTAAGTTTCATGGCAATATCCAGATTGATCCCTTTTTCCTTCAGTCCACCGATTCCCACCATTCCGGAATCCATACCACCATGGCCGGCATCCACCAGGATCACCTGATCTGCTTTTATATTTCCGGATACATCTATAAGTCTGCCTGCAGTTTCTGCCGCTTCCCATGACAGAATATAAAAACAGACCAGCATAAGAACTGCCATTGCCAATTCTATGAAATGTTTTTTCAACGCAAAACACCCCCGGCATATTTATTTTAATATATGTTGCCGGGAGTGTTTTTAGCATTGTGAAGATCACAATGTTTTCTTCTGTTTATGACAGGTTTTCTGTGATCACGCTCCAGATTCCGCTGTTCTCGAACCCAAGCTTCCACTCTGCCACACCTGCCAGTTTGTATTTTTTGATCAGTTTAACCTTTTCCGCAATAGACTTAGAGTCCTCCAGCCAGATCTGGTATGTGGCACCGTCCCCTTCATAGGTTCCGTAATTCTGACTTGTCTTTTTGTCCCAGTACGTTTCTGCTCCGTTATCACCGATCGTCTGCTGTGCCTGATCCATACCGATGGCCTCACTTGTCAGTGCACCGCCATCTGTAGTCTTCCAGAGCCTTGTGTAGAACGGGATCGCAAGGATCGTCCGTTGAGCTGCTACTTCTGAAAGCGTATCCTTAACCCCCTGTTCTACCCATGGCAGAGATGCCACAGAGCCGGCATCGGAGCCTACGTAATGCTCATCATAGCCCATAATGATCACATAATCCACAACCTTGCCCTGCTCCGCACGGTCATAATGACTGGTAAAATCTTCCGGAACCGGATTATCTACAGACAGTACCAAATTATTGGCGTGACACTGGATAGAAAGCTCTCTTAAAAACTGAAGGAAATGGATTCCTACTCCTTCGCTCAAAGATTCAAAATCAACATTAATTCCATCCATTCCTACTTTCAGTGCATAAGTGATCAGCCGATTCTCCAGATTCTGCCTTGAACTGGTTTTTGAAAGAACTTCTTTGGTATTCATGTTCTCATTAAAATTATCTACCAGTCCCCATACCTTCAGTCCTTTTTCATGTGCCTGCATCACATACTCCCCAGATGCAAGACTAGAAATATTTCCGGAGTTATCCGTTACAGAAAACCAGGTCGGAGAGATCACATTCACGCCTGTCATATTCTGTACCGCATCTGCGAAATAGCTGTTTGCGTCTGTGCTGGTAACCTGGTGCCATGCCAGGTTCACCGGCTCATCCATGGTAAGATATGTATAGGACTCTGTCTTAAAATCCCTTTCATAATCCGTTGTATCCACGGCACTTACTTTTTTCTTCTGAACATAACCGATGTAACCGTCATCGGTTGCCACCTGATCCCAGTCCTCACCTTCATTCATCAGACGGAGAACTGTATTCTTCGCCAGTTTGGAAAGAATCGGCGCCTTGATCCCGCCCCGGTAGCGGATCACTGTATCCTTCTTTGTGGTCACGGTCTCCACATTGGTAAATTTGTACTGTATCGCAACCCTTGCAGGATCCTGCCCTATATAAGAATCGATATCTGTATACTCTTTTACATAATCCAGTTTCAGATAAACCGTGTCATCCTTCAGCCACACGTTTCCGTCTGCCTTATCTGAAGCCGGTTCCTCTGTGAGACTGGATGGTGTTGCATACAAGATCTTCTTGTTTTCACTGTCCCAGTAATATCTCTGATTCAAATATCCGTTCACTACATCCAGCGGAAGATATACATCTTCTCCTGAGATAAGTGCCTTCTCCTCCAGTTTCTCAGTTCCAAGTATCAACGCAGCCTCACCGTCTGCATTCTGTCCGTAGTATTCTGTCAGATTCATCTGTTTCCTGCTTGGTATAACCTTATTGATCCCGTAAACAGCCCCTCCGGCAAGAACGACCAGAACGATCAGCAGACCTACCACAAGGATCGGTATGTGTTTTTTTGTCATATTTTTTTCCTTTCGGTATAAAATGTCATAATTTGTTTCATTATAACATATCTTGTCTACATTTCGTTATAAAAATCGACTTTTAATAATTTTTCACAATTTCTTTAGAATTTCGGTTCCCCGCATGGTATGCACGAGTGCAGGGGATGATCGTTATCCGGGGAACCGTTTTTTCTTATGTACGGTCATTCTTTACGAATAAGATCAAAGCTTACACAGGCGATATGGCCGTCTTCATCTTCCGTATAATCCCGCATATAGACCCCGTTTTCCGCAATCTGACAGGCTTTTGCAATTGTTTTCGGAGTGCTTGGTGCTCCATTGAGATAAAGAGAAACTCCGTTCTCACGATAAAGCTCCAGTTCCCTTCGAAGGGGTTTTGCGGATTTCTTTTTTTCCTGTGATATATTTGGCGTATCCCGACCTCCTTTCCTGGTTAGATTTTCAGAAAACACCAGCAATGGTTCTCGAAAAGCTGCAACTTCCCTGTTAGGATGATACTTGTAATAAAATATAAATAATAAAATGGGGAAAATTTATCTGTGTACCGACAGACTCGCCGATGAATTTCACACAGAATCCTTATCTTCAGAAAAATATGACTTTAAGTTACGTTACTGTCTTCTTGCTTCCGGGAGGAGACAGCTTTTCTGCTTTTCATTATACCTGATTTCTCTTCAGATGCAAGTCTTTTATAAAAGAATCAGAAATTTTCTTTTTTCTCCGGTTTCTACATCTTTACATCTTGTGTATAACTGTTATATAATACAGTATGTAAAAGATTAAATTTATTTACCTATAGGATGTGATCATATGAAAATAGAAAAAATCAATGAAAATCAGATCCGCTGTACCCTGACGAAAGAAGATCTGGACAGTCATCAGATCCGTATCAGTGAACTTGCATACGGTACCGAGAAAGCCAAACGTCTCTTTCGTGATATGATGCAGCAGGCACAGATACAGTTTGGTTTTGAAGCAGATAATATTCCTCTGATGATCGAGGCTATTCCTGTCAATGCCGAAAGTGTTATCCTCATTATCACTAAAGTGGAAGATCCTGAAGAACTGGATACACGTTTTTCCAAATTTGCCCCTTCAAGGGCAACAAGCCTTCCGATACCGTAGAGATCGATGGCGCTGACAATATCATCGATATCTTCCAGAAGCTCTGTGAATCCAAACTTAAGGATCTTTCACAGAAACCGGAAGAAAAAAGGGCAGAAACTTCCACCTCTCAGGAAACAGAAACTCCGGATGCATCACAGCAGCCAGCTGAGAGTTCTGTAAAGCTTATACGCCTGTACTCTTTCCCGGAGCTGGATGATGTTATTGCCGCAGCTCATGGTATGAATGGTTTCTTTACCGGTGATAATACTCTCTATCGTGAAGGAAAAGACGGTGTCTATCAGCTGGTTCTTCATCAGTCAGACTGTACACCTGAAGAATTTAACAAGGTCTGCAATATCCTTTCCGAGTATGGCATCGGCCGCGCATTCACACCAGCCGGTGAAGCCTACTTCAGAGAGCACTGTGCACTGATCGCTGATCATGCACTTCAGAAGCTTCTGAATATCTGACAAACCAGATATCCTGCAGACAAACAAACCGCTGTCGGAATGCGATCCATATGATCTGCATTTCCCGACAGCGGTTCTTTTGTTTCAGCAAAAAAGCTTCTGTTTATTACTCACCAAGAAAATCATTGATCTGAGCTACGAGGACATCTGCATCCAGGCCATGGACCATTGCTGCTTCCTCCAGAGATTCCATCTGTGAAGACGGGCAGCCAAGACAATGCATTCCTGCTCTCATCAGGATCGGTGCGATATTCGGGTCTACAGTGAGCAGTTCTCCGATCAGCATGCTCTTTGTAACTTTTGCCATGATTGTATTCTCCTTTACTGTTTTATCGAAATATTTTCATTCCGTTCTGCTATTATAATACGAATCCGGAATGGAATCAACGGGTTATGAATTTTCAGTTTTGTTTATAAATTTATACTTGTATTCTTTATGCAGATATATTAGAATGGGGATAGAATCCCTGGTAGGGGATACATACAATACACAATTTAAAAGGAGGATATCAATTATGGCATATGTAATTTCTGACGAATGCGTTAGCTGTGGAACATGTGAGGGTGAGTGCCCGAACGAGGCTATTTCTCAGGGAGACGAGCATTATGTAATCGACGCAGACGCTTGTGTTGACTGCGGAACATGCGCTGAGGCCTGTCCAGTTGGTGCTATCTCTGCTGAGTAATGCACCATCAGCTTGATAAGCTGCTATAATGAATGAGGCTGCCGGTTTACCGGCAGCCTTTTCTGTTTCTTTTATTCTTTTTTCCCTCACAGGAAGCTGCCGCTTCTCTTCTTGCCTGCTGCTGCCTGCGGATCGCTTCATCCAGAGAACGACACCGGTACTCTCCTTCTTTCTTTCTCTGCATTTCCTCACGGATCAGGCGTTCCATGATTTCCTGAAACTCCAGTATCTTATCGTTATCTGCTCCGCACTTCTCTGTATTCCCGGATTCCGCTTTTTCCATGAACTCCTTTTCAGATCCCGTATTTTTCATTGGGGTATCTTCAAGCTCAACAGCTTCTCCCTCCAGAATCCTGATATCAGATTCTGAAAAATCCGGTGTATCTGTCTTTCTTACCTCCGGTGGGATCAGTGTACGGATTGCTTTCAACTGAAGTCCCTTACTTTTCAGCTCATTTATTTTAAGAAAAAGCTGGATATCAAACGGTGTATAATAGCGATGTCCCAGTTCATTGCGTCCGATCCGAAGCTCCAGTTCTTCCTCCCAGTAACGCAGGACATAAGATTTCACTCCGGTCAGTGTTACGGCCTGTCTGACTGTATATCTTTTTTCCATTGTGAACGCCCCCTTATATAGAGATTCACTGCTGCTGTCTACAGTATAACCCCTGAGATCAGGAAATAGCAAGATTAATCGGTTGACATAATTTTACCAAATATGACTCTTTGCCTATATCCATAGCATCCCGATTCCACTATCACACTGACAAAAATACAAAAGGCCATCAGGATAACTATAAGCTTTCATCCTGACAGCCTTTCATTTACCGTCTGCACGGCTCTATTTTTTCATATTTACAAATTGGGTATATCTTGGCAGCCATACCAGCTCCACAGTTCCGATAGGACCGTTTCTCTGCTTGGCTATGATAATTTCTGCAATGTCTTTCTTCTCGGTATCCTTGTGATAATAATCATCTCGATAGATAAACATTACCACATCGGCATCCTGTTCAATGGCTCCGGATTCTCGAAGATCCGAAAGCATTGGTCTGTGATCCGGTCTCTGTTCCACTGCACGGCTAAGCTGTGATAACGCAATTACCGGTACATCGATCTCTCTTGCCAACGCTTTCAGTGATCGTGAAATATCTGAAATTTCCTGCTGCCTGGAATCCGATTTTCCACTTCCGCTCATCAGCTGAAGATAATCGATCATGATGATCCCCAGATTATGCTCAAGCTTATATTTTCTGCATTTGGAACGAAGCTCCGCAATGGAAATTCCAGGTGTATCGTCAATAATAAGATTGGAGCCACCGATAATATCCGCTCCTTCTACCAGCTTCGTCCAGTCCTCATCTTTCAGATTTCCGGTACGGAGATTCTGGGAATCCACGTGAGATTCCATAGCAAGAAGACGGTTTACCAGCTGCTCCTTGGACATCTCCAGACTGAAAATAGCCACGGTCACATCTTTACGAAACGCCATATACTGGGCAATATTCAATACAAAGGCAGTTTTTCCCATGGAAGGTCGAGCTGCGATCAGTACAAGATCAGACGCGTGCATACCGGAAGTCTTATAATCCAGATCCACAAATCCGGTCGGAATCCCGGTAACGGAGCCCTTCAGCTTGGAAGCCTTCTCAATATTGCTGACTGCATTCAACACAACCTGCTGGATCGGCACATAATCGCTGCCATTTGTTCTCTGTAAAATATTAAACAGCTTTTTCTCGGATTCCTCAAGTATGGTTTCCGTACTGTCCTTTTCCAGATAACAGGCATTGGCAACTTCTTCCGTAGTCCGTATCAGCCGCCGGAGAACTGCCTTTTCGCTTACGATATTGGCATAGTATTTCACATTGGCTGATGTAGGAACTGCTGCGATCAAATCACGGACATATTCCATACTGCTGATGTCCGGCGGAAGTTCTTTCTCCTTGAGACGATTCTGCAGAGTGATCAGATCTACCGGCTGTCCTTCATTACAGAGTTCCACCATGGCATCAAAAATGATGCCGTATTGTTTTTGATAAAAATCATCACTGGTCAGGATCTCGGAAGCCACCAGGATCGCATCACGATCCAGGATCATGGATCCGATCACTGACTGCTCTGCCTCAATACTGTGAGGCAGAATCCTCTTGATCAGTGCTTCTTCCATTGATTACGCCTCTTTTACCCAGACTTTGAGACTTCCGGTTACCTTCGGATGAAGTCGTACCGGAACATTGGTAACACCCAGGTTACGGATCGGATTCTCCAGCTGGAGTTTTTTCTTATCGATATCAAGATTCAGCTGTTTTTTGGCTGCCTCTGAGATTTCTTTCGAGGATACAGAACCGAATGTTCTTCCGCCTTCACCTACCTTCAGAGTAAGGATAACCTCCTTTGTGGAAAGCTCCTCTGCAAATGCCTTGGCAGCGTCCAGGTTTTCCTGTGCAACCTTTTCTTCATTTGCCTTACGGAGTTTCAGGTCATTGAGATTCTTGGATGTAGCTTCAACACCAAGCTTTTTTGGCAGGATCATGTTTCTTGCATATCCGTCACTTACATTTACGATCTGTCCCTTTTTACCCAGGGATTTAACATCTTCTAGAAGAATTACTTTCATTTCTATTTGTCCCCTTCCTGATATAACTGGTCTATAATTTCTTTCAGCATTCTTTCGGTCTCATCCATAGTGTCTTTCACCTGTGCACCGGCAATATTCAGATGTCCGCCGCCGCCCATCCGTTCCATCATGACCTGTACATTCACTTCATCAATGGCTCTGGCACTGATGTAAACCTCATTATTATAGCTGGTAAGAACAAAAGATGCCTTGACTCCTGCGATATTGAGCAGCTCATTGGCCGCCTGTGCTCCTACAACGGTAGGACTTTCCAGACCTTCACTCGGACATCTTGCAATGGCAAAATAATCTCTGTAGATCTCCGCAGTACGAACTGCCTCCGCTCTCGCCTTATAGGAATCAATATTATCCCGGAGCATCTTACGTACACGTGTCACATCTGCTCCGCATCTGCGCAGGAATGCTGCTGCCTCAAAGGTACGCACACCCGCTCTTGTTGTAAAGTTGTTGGTATCGATCATGATACCCGCATAAATACAGTCCGCCTCAATACTGCGAAGCTTCAGCCCGTCTGCAAAATACTGCAGGATCTCTGCGATCATCTCGCAGCTTGAGGATGCATATGGCTCCACATAGGACAGAACTGCATTCTGGATTACCTCGCTGCCGCGGCGGTGATGATCCAATACCACAATGGTCTTTGTCATATAGAGAAGATCCTGGCATTCGGTATAGCTTGGCTTGTTGGTATCCACCACAATTACTACCGTATTGTTATCCACCAGTTCTTTGGCCTGATTACTGTCCACAAACATGGACGGCTCATAATCCGGATTCTCCATAAATCCACTCATCAGCGGCCGAATGGATGTGGTCGGATCATTGATCACAATATGCACCGGCTTGCCAAGAGTCTTACCGGCACGGTAAATACCAATTCCGGCTCCCAGAGCATCCACATCTGTGATCTTGTGTCCCATAACCACCACTCGATCCTTGGTACTCATAAATTCCTTCAGAGCCTGAGCCTTCACTCGTGCCTTCACACGGGTTGATTTCTCCATCTGCTGCGCTTTGCCGCCAATGTAGGTAATATTATTTTCATTTTTGATCACTACCTGATCACCGCCACGACCCAGCGCCATCTCAATGGCAATTCTGGCATATTCGTAATTCTGGATATACGTAGCAGCATTCAGACCGATTCCGATACTTAATGTCACAGCCATTTCATTTCCGATGTTAACCGTCTTAACCTCATCCAGGATATGAAAACGCTGTTCCTTCAGTGTTTCCAGTGAACTCTGGCGCATGATCAGAAGATATTTATCTTTCTCCAGTTTCTTCACAAGGCCGTCAAAGTTGGAAAAATATTTCGTGATCTTACGATCGATCAGTGCGATCAGAAGGGATCTGCGCACATCCTCCACACTCTCAAGCGCCTCTTCATAATTATCCAGATAAGCCAGTGCCACAACAAGCTTATTGTCCTCATTCTTCTGAATGTATTCCTTAAGCTCTGTTTCATCATAAAGATACATGGCGATCAGACTGATATTCTGGGACATATTCTCCAGAATATCCGCATGACTGACCACTTCACCCATAGTCACCCGCTGCATGGAAGCCCGATAGATCCGATCCCCGAAATGTATACTCATCTCGGAAATTTCCGGTTCATCGGCTACAGGAAGCTTGTCCGGAGTAATATCCGGGAAAACTGTGCTGATATTTTTTTTATAAAACTGATCTCTCCCCGTGATCTCTGAAAAAATACGGTTGGACCAGATCATGCGGCCTTCCATATCCATAATGGCATAAGGAAGCGCCAGTTCTTCCAGCATCCGCTTTTCTACCACATCATACTGATTGGCAAATGCGATCATATCATTGATGATCAGCGGTTTGTGATATCGAAAAAGCTGTACTGCGATAAAAATATAGATCACAGTACCTACAGACACCAGAATTCCGGCCTTTACACTTACAATAAACACCAGCAGGTCCAGCAGCACGACCAGGACCGAAAGGTACAGCGGCCAGCGCATGAAGTGTTTCATAGGCCCCTTGAATTTAACTTTGTTGTTCATTGCTTTTTCCTGTTCTTAATGTAATTTAACCCACAAGTTATTTAACATTATACCAGATTCCTTATTATAATTCCATAGCAATGATAAAATCTGTTTCGCTCATAAGAAAGAATCCTGCATATAAAAAAACAGGGCCGCTGCCTTCAGATGACTGCTCATCTGTTTCGCAACGACCCTGTATAAGATCAGAATTAGTCCTGAACGTATGGCATCAGGGACATATGACGTGCTCTCTTAACAGCAACTGTCAGTGCTCTCTGATGTTTCGCACAGTTACCTGTAATTCTTCTCGGGAGAATTTTACCTCTCTCGGAAACATACTTTCTTAACTTTGCTACATCCTTGTAATCGATCTCGTTATTCTCTTTACCGCAGAATACACAAACTTTTTTTCTTCTGCGTCCGCCTCTTCTCTTCATCGGAGAATCTGGTCTCTCGCCTCTATTGTAAGCCATGATTGTTTCCTCCTATCTTATTCGTCTCATCTGTCTTGATCAGATGTTCTAATTGAACGGCAGCTCCTCATCAATTCCGTCCGGAATGTTCATGAAGCCGTCGGCGCTTGCTGCGCTCGGACTCGGCATAGACGGTGCAGGTGCTGCCTCTGTTCTCGGATGAGCTGCTGCATAGCTGTCGCTTGATGCTTTGCTCTCAGCAAATTCCTGATCCTCAACAACAACCTCTGTCGTATAAACCTTCTGTCCCTCACGGTTCGTATAGCTTCCTGTCTGGATACGTCCCGTAACTGCAATTTTCAGTCCCTGTCTGAAATACTTTTCCGCAAATTCTGCTGTACGTCCGAAAGAAACACAGCTGATAAAATCAGCACTTGCCTCTCCGTCACGACGGAATCTGCGATCAACTGCCAGTGTATATCTGGCGATTGCCAGGGCATTTTCTCCTGCAGAATATCTTACCTCAGGATCTCTTGTCAAGCGTCCCATTAATATTACTTTGTTCATCGTTCTACCTCTCTTATGATTTCACTTAACTGAACAGGTTCTTAATGGTGTTTTCGAAAAATCCGCTGCAAAAATTATGCCTCTTTCTTGACAACCAGGTATCTTAATACATTGTCCATGATGCGGACATGTCTCTCGATCTCCGCCGGGCACTGAGAATCTGCTTCAAACTGAATAAAATAGTAGAAGCCTTCATGCATTTTCTGAATCTCGTAAGCTAATTTCTTCTTACCCCATTCTTCAACTTCTGTGATCACGCCGTTGTAACGTGTGATGTAGCCTTTTGCTTTCTCAACTACAGCGTCACGTGCTTCGTCCTCAAGCTTAGCGCTCACAACTAATGCTAACTCGTACTTGTTCATGCTTGTCTTAACCTCCTTATGGTCTTTTGGCCCTTTGCCTGTCAAAGAGCAAGGATATGAAATATATCACGATTGTTGATTCTAGCACATCTCTCCCGTGATGTAAAGCATAAATTTAATTTTTTTCAATTTTTTTCAAATCTCGTGTATTTTTCTCAACCAGCTTACGTGCCACCATGATCTGATGTCCGCAGCCCTTGCATTTCAGGCGGAAATCCGCTCCTACGCGAAGGATCTCCCATTCTTTACTGCCACAGGGATGTGCCTTCTTCAGTGTGACAATATCTCCAACTTCATAATTTAATCCCATTTGATACTCCTCATTTTTATTTTTGCAGATCCTCCCGGGTTCCCATATTTTCAGACTCTTATCTGAGAAAACACCTGCCCGATCGGTTCTTTAATAAGAAGATCCGCATATTTATCCCTCGGTGTCGGTGCCTTGTTGATCACCACCAGATGATTTCCCCGGAAATAATCGATCAGGCCTGCTGCCGGATATACCGCCAGAGAAGTTCCCCCGATGATCAGCACCTCCGCCTCTGAAATCACTCTTACTGATTCCTGGATCGTATAGTCATCCAGCCCTTCCTCATAAAGGACCACATCCGGCTTGATCATGCCACCGCAGCTACACCGCGGAACACCTTCAGATTCCTTCATATATTTAAAATCATAGAATTTTCCGCATTTCACACAATGATTTCGGTAAACGCTTCCGTGAAGCTCCAGGACCTTTTTACTTCCTGCCATCTGGTGAAGATTATCGATATTCTGAGTGATCACAGCCTTCAGCTTTCCTGTTTGCTCCATCTCCGCCAGCTTCAGATGTGCTGCATTCGGCTTTGCAGTATCACAAAGCATCTTATCTCTGTAAAATTTAAAGAATTCCTCAGGTTTTCGCATAAAAAATGTATGGCTTAAGATTGTTTCCGGCGGGTAATCATATTTCTGGTTATACAGTCCGTCCTGGCTTCGAAAATCCGGGATCCCGCTTTCTGTTGAAACACCTGCACCGCCGAAAAATACAATGTTTCTGCTCTCATCAATGATCTTTTGTAATTTTTCTATCTCATTTCCCATATCATTTCCTCCCAAACTTATCCGCAAAAGCTCTACTGTGGGTTCACCGCATTCACTCTCTTTCCCTGTACCACAAAACGTGTTGCCTGATTGCCGGTACAGGTTGATAATGTAACGATCTTATCCTTCACATTGGCTTCACTTGCAGTGGCATCTGTTCTGATCTCCGAATTCTGGAACATTTTTTTCTCATATTCCAGAAACTCTTTGCCAGGTCCCTTAAATAAGGTATACGTATCGCTGTTCACAGAAGTCGTATACGCTGCAATGATCTCATACCGGTAATCTTTTTCCGGTGTGAGGATCCAGAAATATTTGCTGGCATTGTAAAGCGTCTCATCAGCTCTGTATTTTTTCAGCATTCCAAACATGGAACCATTCTTCATGTTGTGTCCGTACACCAGGGTATTACAATCGCTGAAATCCCTTTTGTTCTCATAATCAATAAAGATCGTTCCCGCAAAATTATAATTTTTCTCATATGTCTGGTGCAGATAAAAATTATTATCCTCTCCCTGTACCACCGGATAACTGATCTCAGGCAATGCCTCCATATAGATCCAGCCGATCACATCCTCATTGATACTCCTGAGAGAATCAAAATCAACACGCACAGGTGCTACAGGCTGTTCATCCGGCTGATTCATCTCTTCCACCTGGTCCGGATCACGTTCTGTCACTGCCATTTCGGAAATGCTGTTATATTCATCGGTTCCTTTTTTATATTCTGTATAAATATGATAAAGGTTAAAAGCTGCATAACAGAAAATACAGATTGCCACGATCAGAACGATCGTCAGAATATGATCTCCCACTGTTTTTTTCTTTTTCACCTTGTTTTTCCTGTTCATAATCACACTCCTTTAAATCTGTCAGGATCATCTGGTTTCTGTATTTATTATAAATATCCCTCCGTTTTCTTGCAACCGTTTTGTTTTTGTCCTGTTTTATAAAGAAAGAAGCCGCCTCGGAATGGGCGTCCGAAGCGGCTTGTAAGGTATGTTCTATTTCAGAACTGCTGTTATTTTCAGGCCAGTTCTTTTCCTGTAAGCATTTTGTATGCCTGGAGATATTTCTCAATAGTCTTGTCAACGATTTCCTGAGGAAGTGTCCAGTCGTTGTCCGGATTTGCTTTCAGCCAGTCACGTGCAAACTGTTTGTCAAAAGATGGCTGACCATGTCCTGGTTCATAGCCTTCTGCCGGCCAGAAACGGGAGCTGTCCGGTGTGAGCATCTCATCACCGATGACCATGTTTCCGTCCTCATCAAGACCAAACTCGAATTTTGTATCTGCAATGATGATTCCCTTGCTGAGTGCATACTCTGCACATTTTTTGTAAAGAGCAATTGTGTTGTCACGAAGTTTTTCTGCATACTCGCGTCCTTTTCCCGGGAAGTATTTCTCAAGATGATCGATACTCTGCTCAAAGGAAATATTCTCATCGTGATCACCGATCTCAGCCTTGGTAGATGGTGTGTAGATCGGCTCAGGCAGCTTGTCGGATTCCTTCAGCCCCTCCGGAAGCTTGATGCCGCATACAGTGCCGTTCTCCTTGTAGCTTGCCCATCCACTTCCTGTGATGTATCCACGTACGATACACTCGATCGGCAGCATGTTCAGTTTACGGCACATCATGGATTTTCCTTCGAATTTCTCCTGCTGGAAAAACTCCGGCATATCCTTGGTATCTACAGAGATCATGTGGTTCGGAAGAATGTCCTCAGTCATGTCAAACCAGAATTTGGACATCTGGGTCAGTACAGCACCTTTCTTTGTAACTTCGTTATTCAGAATTACGTCAAAGCAGCTGATACGGTCTGTTGCAACCATGATCAGACTGTCTCCATTGTCATAAATCTCACGTACTTTACCTTCTTTGATTGGTTTTAATTCCTGCATGTTCTCACACCTCATCATTCGGTTATTTGATTTTTGTTTTCGACACCGTTACCGTATCACCTCACAAGCCCTCCTGTCAAGATGTCAGGCCCCTTTCAGTCATAAGTATTCGTTAAGGGATCATTCATATTTCTAATAGTGACGCACATTCCTCCTGAAGCTTTCTCTCCTGCTTCCGGTAAAGAAGCTTCTCACTGCAGGCAAAATAAGGATCACAGCCATACTCCCGAATAAAGGCCGCCGCATGGGTGTTCCGGGTCAATCCGGTAACAAAAAGCACCGTTTCCTGTCCGTCCCCGAAGCATTCCTTCATAAATGCAAATGCCTGTTCCAGCTCCCCGGTGATCTTTTTCGCACAGGCCTTTCTCTTCTCCGCCATTTCCGTAAAAAGCTGCCGGATCCGTTCAAAGCCAGCCTCTGTTTCTGTGATATGCTCCTTGCGGATAGTAAGGCTGAATTCTTCCAGAGTGCGGATCACAAGCTCTTCCGTAGTCTGCTGATCTGCGGTAAGAAGCTCCGCCTCCAGACGGACAGCCAGACTTTTCTTCTTCATATCTGTAAATTCATCCAGCGCCGTCATGTCCTTTTTATCCTGGAGAAAAGCTTTCAGATGCAGAAGTTCCTGATAAACAGCACCTGTCTCACCATCCATCTTCTCATAGGTCAGAAAACTTCCGTTCAGACCGTCAAGCAGAAGCCCTGTCACAAGGAAGCGTTCCTCAAAAGAAGCATCCTTCGCCATTTTTACCTTTTTCAGCTGCTCTTCCTCCGGCATCTCTCCGGAAAGCAGGCGTTCCAGGCCATAGTCCTCTCCGTACTTCCGGTACAGCTGATAGCTGGCAAAAAAGCTTCTTGCGATCTCATCTCTGCATAAATACTCCCCGACCAGATTCTCCGTGATCTCCACGCCCAGTTCCTCATAAGCCTTCAGGATCTCAGACAGGTCTTCCCAGCCTCTTGCTGTCACGAAGAATTTCCCGTCCACTGTATTCTCCACAGAATAAAAATGATCCTTTTTCATGCCGAGATAAGCCAGGATCGATCCGTGGATCTCCTTTTTCCAGGCATACTCCATCCACACCTCAAGATCTGCCTCGATATCCATCCTCCGCACACGGTCCAGTGTTACAATATCAAACTCCCGGACCGATTTATTATATTCCGGAGGATTTCCTGCTGCCGCGATCAGCCATCCTTCCGGCACACTGTGGCTTCCGAAGGTCTTGTTCTGAAGGAACTGCAGCATGGTAGGCGCAAGTGTCTCGGAGACACAGTTGATCTCATCGATAAACAGGATTCCCTCCTTCTTTCCGGTACGTTCCATACAATCATACACAGAAGCAATGATCTCGCTTAAGGTATACTCTGTGATGCTAACCTCTTTTCCGTTGTAGCACCGGGTCACGATCCTTGGCAGTCCTACCGCACTCTGTCTTGTATGATGGGTAATGGTATAGGCTACCAGACCTACATTACATTCCTCTGCCACCTGCTCCATGATCGCTGTTTTCCCGATTCCGGGAGGCCCCATAAGCAGGACGGGACGCTGCCGGAGTTTGGGAAATGTGTAGCGTCCGGCTGCATCCTTCCGGTTGTAAGCCAGTAAGGTATGTTTGATCTCTTCTTTTGCCTCTTTTATGTTCATGTTCTGTAACGCACTCCTTCCTGTTCTGCCACAAGCCGGATCGCCCAGGGCGGAACAAGCTCCATTTTTTCTGTTTTATGTAAAAATACAAAGGCCGTTTCATAATCTGGTTTGCTTCCGGGATATATCCCGTCCCCGTCTGTAAAATAGATCAGAGCCTTAAGACTGCGGATTTCTTTTTTCTCCTGCTGCTCCTTCACATACCGGAACACCGGCCGGAAATCTGTTCCGCCCCGGCCCTGTATGGTGATATTTTTGCTGTATTCCTTCCATTCTTCCTCGGAATGGATCACCTTAACATCCTGGATACAGCAGTCACACTGGATCAGATACACCTTCATTTTATGGAAAAAAATTCTCTTTTTCACTGAGAATGGAATACGTTTCTCCAAGGAATCTCCGCACAGTCTCTCCATCACAGGAGCCGGAAGTATCAATGGCGATCACCAGCTCCTCCAGACGGTTCACTTCCTTATATTCCAGCGGCTCGATCAGCGGAAGATTTCCATAATGCTCCATCCCGTAATTATAAAAAAATATAATCAAAGCTTTCCGTATCCAGCTCCACCTCTTCCCGCAGCACAGAAAACTGACGGAGAAACTTTTTGTAATCGTACCTTCCAGATCTTACCGTTCCTGCCTCTTCCTTCTGGTCCCCTTTCTGACTTCCCCGCCGTTTCCGGTGATCCTGACGGTTTGCGGCAGTATAGGAAAGAAGCTTGTTCCATTTTTCCTTTGTTCTTTTTCCTTTTTCTCCTGTGCAGGTGTCCCACAGGGTGTGGTCATCAAAATGAAAGGCTTCCTCCAGTTCTTCCAGGTGAAACGGAAAAGCCTGTTCCTTCAGCTTCCGGCATATCTTTTCTGCGGAATCCGACCTGTCTCCCAGAATATGAAAAACCTTTTCACGGATTTTTTTCGCATCGCCGCCTGTCTCCAGAATCGGAATCTTTTCCCTGGAAATGATCTGTTCTACTGCAATATCACAGGCCAGGTTCCATAAGCGTCTGTCCTCCTGGTCTTCCCGAAAAAGATGCAGATACAGGCAGTGCAGCAGCATGTGCAGATAACCTCTTCGTACTGCCTCCGGCCTTTTTACATAAAGCTCCAGCAGATATTCCGGGTAAAAAAGGAAGAAAGCTCCATCTGTTCCAATGGTTCCGGTCTGCTCTGAGCCCTTCCCGGAAATACAGGCAAAGGCACCGTCCAGATATGGAAAATAGTAGTACAGCTCGTTCCTTATGTTTTCCAGGATATGTATTCCAAGCTCTTCCTGCCTCCGGTCCACCGAATGCCTCCTTTCCTGATTTCCTGAAAAAAAATCACAACTCGAATTTTTTCTCTTTAAATCCATAATTTGCTTTTTTCAAATGGAGAAGTCCCATCAGCGCCGCAGGTCTCCTCCACTCTTCGGCCAGTTTCAGGAACACTTCCAGTTCCTGTTCCCCAAACCATTCGTTCTCATAAAGCTTCTCGATCTTTTCCCAGTCATCTTCCAGGATCAGACGTTCCACAGCCGGACGGATCCTTTTCTTAAGATATGCTCCATAATGCGCGCGTTCCTCTTCCTCCACACCTTCCTCCAGAAAATATCCCCGCAGGGCAACTGCCAGCCGCAGCGGCTCCTGCTTGGTACTTCCGAATTTCCGGTAAAGATGAATGGCCTCTTCTTTGGCATCCTTGTTCTCTGCCCGCATTTCAAGAGCATTGGCAGCAACTTCCACATCTTTTTGAAAACGGCTTAATTCTGTCATAGTGATCCCTCCTGTCTGCTGTCGGTTTATAGTGTTCGAGAAAATGCTTTTGTATGACATTATCATATCACGTACCGTTTTGTTTGAACATTATTTTTGGTAAAAAAGAAGCCGCCACTGCCTTTTTACGACAATGACGGTCTGAAGATTTTTCTCAGATTCCCTTTTTATAAAGAATAAATGAATAGATCATTGGCACAAGGATGACCAGCAAAATTACCGCAAAAACAATTTCCGTTTTCAGGAGCAGCGAATTCATAAGAAAAAGCAGCCCTGACAGGATCAGTATCCAGCCTGTCATACGGTTGGTACGGTTCCAGTTCTCCTCGCTGTTCAAAGTCCAGGGAAGCTTCATTCCCACTGTATAATTCTGTTTCACCTTATGAACGTAATTTCCGAGAATGATAAACATGATACCTACCATGATATTCACGATCACACCTATATCAAGTTCCATTCCCAGAGCAAGTCCGTAGATCGCCATGCAGGTGATCACAGACACCACCGGAACCAGCCACAGGATCATGGTAAAAATACGCCTGTTGATATTTTTCTCTTTGGATCATTGGCTGTAAAAAACACGCAAAACAGATGGATCAGCAAAAGCAGAAACGGAATTCCAAAAACTGCCATCGGCTTGCTGCTCCAGCCGTTGGCCACATTGTGCTGATCAAAATGTGTTGCGATCTTCTCCGGCAGACGGTCCCACAGCAGGATCCCTGCCAGTGACGGTGAGATCGTAAGGATACTCCCGGAGATCAGGGACATTTTATATTCCTTCAGAAACTCTTTTCTTTCTTCACCTTTCATCATTCTTTCCCCCTTTCAGATCACTGAGCCACAGAAGCAGCTCCTCTACAACTGTGGTATTCAGTTCGTAATACACGAAATTCTTTACCTTCGTTTCCCACACAAGATCTGCTTTCTTCAAAATTTTCAGATGATAGGATATGGTTGCACCTGTCATGTCAAAATGTCCTCCGATCTCACCGGCTGACATTTTCCCGATTTTTCAGAAGCTGCAGGATTTCTCTCCGCACAGGATCCGAAAGTGCCTTGAAGGTTTCTGCTAAACGCCATCGTGTATGGCTTCCTCCTTTCGGATGGTATTTAGAAATATTTCTAAATAGAATATAGCATTTTCGGCTTTTCCAGTCAATAACTATTTAGAGTTTTTTTCTAAATAGTTGTATTTGTCATATATCAAAAATGAGGATACCGAGCATCGCCTCTGCGACCTTACGATATCCTCATTCACCATCGATCAACCATTATTTATTTTTTCTCCTCTTAAACCTACCTCATGCAAAAACCAAGACTGGATGTGATCTCCGGCGCAAGCTCCGGCACATGTGCACAAAAGTCCATCTCTCTGCCAAGGCCAATAGATGCAACTCCAAGAATGGATTTGCCATTTACTGTCCTGTTTCCCCTTTTCAGATCCACTGCAAACGGAAAATGCTCCGTCACATCAAGAAAACGGTTCACTTCATCCATACTCTCAAACTGTACTTTTCTTACTGTCATCGTTTTTTCACCTCTTTTCTCTGTTTATACTATTATATTACTATGATATAAACATTTGCTAGAGTAAATTTTTTTATAAAAAAGGTGATTTTTTTAGATGTTATCTTCTCCTATTTCTGTTACAATATAAAAAACAACACCCAGGAGGTATCAAAATGTCAAAAAAGAACCTTATCGCAGGACAATCCGGCGGACCGACCGCAGCTATCAACAGCAGTCTTTACGGTGTGGTATCTGAAGCACTTAAACATACAGAGGAGATCGACCATGTTTATGGTATGGTCAACGGCATTGAGGGATTTTTAAACGGAACAGTCCTTGATTTCCAGGAAGCACTTCCGGAAGAGCAGCTTCTCGCTCTTACCTGGACACCCGGCGCCTATCTCGGCTCCTGCCGTTACAAGCTTCCGGAATCCCTGGAGGATCCGGTTTATCCGAAGCTTTTTCAGAAATTCGAGGAGATGAACATCGGCTGGTTCTTTTATATCGGCGGCAATGATTCCATGGATACTGTCAGCAAGCTTTCCCGCTATGCCGAAAAGATTGGCAGTGACATCCGTATCCTCGGTGAGCCGAAGACCATTGATAACGACCTTGTAAACACCGACCATACTCCCGGATTCGGAAGTGCTGCCCGCTACGTAGCCTCCACCGTCCGTGAGATCACCCTGGACGCCTGTGTCTACGAGAAAAAATCCGTCACTATCATCGAGATCATGGGACGTCACGCAGGCTGGCTCACCGGAGCTGCTGCCCTTGCCCGGAAATACGTCGGAGACAATCCGCTTCTCATTTATCTTCCGGAAACCGATTTCGATGTAGAAGAATTTCTCCTGAAAGTTAATGCTGCCTTTGAGAAAAACTGCAACGTCGTAGTCTGTGTATCTGAGGGAATCCACGATAAAGACGGCACATTCATCTGCGAATACGACAGCGCTGCCGGAACCGACGCCTTCGGTCACAAGATGCTTGCTGGCTGCGGTAAATATCTTGAGAATCTTGTACGCAGCCGTCTTGGTGTCAAAGCCCGCTCCGTAGAGCTCAATGTAAGCCAGCGCTGCTCTGTCTCCATGCTCTCTGAGACAGACCAGCAGGAAGCAATTCTCGCCGGTGAATTTGGTGTACAGGCCGCCCTGAACGGCGAAACCGGAAAGATGATCGCATTTAAACGTCAGAGTGATTCTCCGTACTCCATGAAATGCACACGGGAGGATGTCAACGTTATCTGCAACGAAGAAAAGACTGTCCCTGTAGAATGGATCACAGAAGACGGCTCCGATGTCACCGAAGACTTTATCCGCTATGCCCGCCCTCTGATCCAGGGAACTGTAAATGTTCCGGTTGGCGAGGACGGACTGCCGGCGTTCGTGTATCGGAAATAAGATTTGTGGTAATGCGGATAAAAATATCCACATTTGCTGCGTAACTCTGTCCTGAACAGCTGTATCCGTCATTCGATAAAAATGCACCGGGAATTTCTTAACAGTTCCCGGCGCATTTTCTTTATTTCTCTATATATTTTTTCTTTTTTATTTCTTACTGCGGTATGCTTCTGCTTCCCAGTGTGTGATAAAATATGTGATCTCATCGGTCATCTGCAGCGGGCCGCCAAAGCTCTCCGCATACACTGCAAGCTTGATCGCATCCTTTACCAGAAGCTGTGCCTTTGCTGCCTTTCCTTTGTCATCTTCCATGATAAATGCACCAACTCCCTGTACCAGGATCAGTCTTGGCTCTTTATCATTCTCTGCCATAAATGCATCCATCGCATTTTTCGCCTCATCAATATTTTCTACAAATAACGGATAAGGTCCGCAATATACAATATGATCCGGAGTAAACGGCTTCAGAAGAGGTGCTGCAGCAGTTTTGTCTTTTACAAAATTATCAGCCTCCGCAGCCGGTACGACTTCCACCGCATGTCCAAGCAGACTGGAAAGCTTCTGTGCTGCCTGCTCTTTTTCAGGTGTAACTGCATCACTTACATCCGCAGTTCTCTTTACCTGCTTTTCCAGCTTTCCGATCACACCATCGAATAAAACGCCGATCTCCTCTACAGTATCAGCCGCAACAAAAATTCCGTGATTCTGAAGCAGAAGAACCTGCACGTCTTTTCCTGTTTCTTCTTTATAGGCATTCATTTTCTCGAAGCAGATACGGGCAAGTGTGTATCCCGGTTTGCAGATATCGATCCAGAGTACATCTTTTCCAAGAAGCTCTTCGCAAAGAGCCTTTGCGCCCTTTCCGCAGGTCAGTCCATTGATAAGTGTCGGATGAACATGCAGGACATACGTATAAGCAAACAGATTGTGGAGCAGCGCTTCCACGCTGGGACGTTTTGTTTTATCCTCATCGGTCACTGCCGCCATTACATCTGCAAGATATGCCGATTCACGCTTCACATCATCCGCCGGATATTCCGTTTTCATGATCTCATTCAGACGGGCTCTGTCCATTTTGACAAATTCTTCTGCTTTGATCGTAGCAAGCTGTGTACCGGATCCCTTTACATACAGTGTTGTATCGTCTTTTACAGAAGTATTACCGCCTCCTGCCAGAACATAAGCCGGATTGCTTCCGTAAGTGTTTGACATTTTTACCAAAGTTGAAAGCTCCATAGTAAAATCCTCCCTTTTGTATCATTATATATTTTTTCCATATATTTATAGTACACGATACAAAGTGAATTATCTATATGAATATTTTTTTCCAAAATTAGTACTTTCGTATCCTTTTATTACTTTTCCAAATGTAATATCTATACATCTTTCCATTGAGTTTCTTCTGCGATCCGGGAAATCGTTTTTCCTTTATATATAAATTAATAAGCAGCATACATGATCAAAAAAATCAAGATCAGCTCACGTCAGCAACTCAAAAGGTATGATACAGATCCACCCTCCCATACCCCCACTCCGGGTTTGGGTACTGCATGTTTTCTTCTCTTCTTGCGCCTCTCTGCAGATAATATTTCACGCTGCTCCCGGTAAAAAACGGCTGATTATTCCGTATGATCGCCCATTCAAACAGAAGTGCCGCGATGCCGGCGGTCTGTGCAGCGGATATACTGGTTCCGGAGCGGGTTCCAAATCCGCCTCGTACCAGCGGCACTTTTACGTTAACGCCAGGAGCTGCAAGATGTGGAGTTATCATGCCATCTGGCGTATAGCCTCTGCCTGCTGCAATGTAGATGCTTCCGTCACGGTGCTGGTAGGCGGTTGCCGTGATGCTGTTCCTGGCGTCTCCCGGCGCTGTCACCGTAGTATAGGGGATGGGTTCGTCAGAAAATAAGTATCCTGGGAGATCAGCCCTTCCACAGGAAGCCACATATGGAACTTTACGTTCTGCTGATTTCTTGCCTTGGTAAAAAATTTTTCCAGATACCGGACGCCGGATGGAAAAATCGAATATACACCAGCGAATATCCGGTCTGACGCTCGATCAGGATATAATTCACATACACCTTTGTTTCCACAAAAACAAATGACAGCTCCTGAGTCCTGAAACCGATGGAGCTGCTTACCTCCAGTATCTCTCCTGTAGGTGACTGAATGGAAAGCCCGTAAATTTCCGGCGGCTCACCCCAGAATTCCATGGTAAAGCCCTGCTCTCCTTCCGCCACACGAAGCTCCGTCACGATCTGCTCCCTTCCCTGAGAAAAAAAGCCTGCACTGTGGTTTCTGGTATTTCCTTCGTTTCCTGCTGCCACAGATACGGATACTTGGGAAAAATTTGCCACATAGTCCACATACTGGCTTAACGCATTGGTCCCCAGATGTGCGCCCTGGCTGCTTCCGATTCCCAGACAGATAGAAAGTGGCATCTTCAGCTTTTTGGCCTGGGTAATCGCAAAAGCAATGGCCATCATCACATCATTTTCCTGAAAAACTTCTGCCTCCGGAGGATAAAGATAAAAATTACGGAGATATTGTTTTGCCGGCTTTACCTTGATGATGATCAGGGTTGCCTCCGGCGCTGCTCCGGTAAAATTTTCTCCGGGTACCATATTTCCGGCAGCAATACCTGCCAGTGCCGTGCCATGGCCGTTGGTATCTCTGGATGGCACGATGGCAAACGGATCCTCGGAATCCAGTGCCCGGTCAATATCCTTTTTCCGGAATAATTTGCCATATGGAACTTCTGTATCTGTTATATCATCCCCCTCTTCCGGCAAATTATCTGCATCTCCATTTTCAGCTTCCGATTCCCGCCCAGACTGATTTTGTTCTTCATCTTCTATGGACTGATCCCATAAATAAGCGATTCTGGAGCCGCCTGCATTTCGAAACACTTCATTCTGATAATCAATCCCCGAATCGATCACCGCCACCGCAGTACCTTTTCCACGCAGCTTCAGATAGGGGTGATCGTGCAGCCTGTTGATCCCTGATTTCCCTGCTGCCTCCATATCCATGTAGGTATAGCATTTCGGGATTGAATTATAGGAGATTCCCGTAACCTCGATCTCTCCCATACTTTCCAGCGGAACATAAAGAACACCGAAAATTTCATTGATTGCCTGAAAAGATGTCCCCGGGAAAAGTTCCATAGTATCCTGGACATCCTGCATATATTTCACGATAAAATCCCCGAAGCGCTGACTCTGTGCCGGATTTTCCGTCTGCGCTCCGGGGATCTTATCCTCTGTTTTCATATTTGGTTCAAAATCTTCTTTTCTGAGCATGACAGGCCTGCTTTCGCCTTTTTCATAGATGTATGCAGCGAAAGCCTGTCCTTATACCACTATTGTCCAACTTTTTCCTGATACATGGAACTTCCCTGATTCGTTTAAACGCAGCCCTTGCTGTCTCTTTTTTTCCTGATCAATGTCAGCAGCACGATTCCCGCAATCCCGGTAAAAATACTGATAAACTGGGACGTAGACAAAATCCCCACACTTCCACGGATAATATCCCCACGGAAAAACTCGATCACAAACCGTCCAATGCTATAAAAGATCAGATAACAGGCAGTGACCTGACCATCTTCTTTTTTGTTCCGTGCGATCAGCAACAACAGAAGAAAATGCAGAAAATCCAGTCCGCTGGAATACAACTGCGTCGGGATCAGCGCCACGTGATTGGGCGCATATTCAGAATTCTGAAATATCACAGAAAAAATACTCTCTGT
>ENA-OPZZ01000541-OPZZ01000541.1-human-gut-metagenome-genome-assembly--contig:-NODE-541-length-29504-cov-4.585935_pt1 | contig 29504 bp, 27 predicted proteins | sample MGYA00242487_ERZ504511 | MGnify/ENA primary metagenome ERZ504511 (study PRJEB26092, sample SAMD00036241) | human gut metagenome | host: Homo sapiens | study: EMG produced TPA metagenomics assembly of... | reverse complement strand
TCAGACGGGGGAAGGTGAAAGTGCTGGTCAATGTGGATATCTTTTCCGAAGGCTTCGACTGTCCCGATGTGGAGTTCGTGCAGCTGGCACGTCCCACGCTTTCCCTGGCGAAATACCTGCAACAGGTAGGACGTGGGTTGAGGAGATCGGCAAACAAGGAGTCCTGTATGCTGATAGACAATGTGGGTCTGTACCGCATCTTCGGTCTGCCCGCCCGGAACCATGACTGGGCGGCGATGTTCGAGGGACGGATGATTGGCAACGCGCTGTCCCGGGCACGGACGGAAGGCGGATTGTACCTGCCTGCTTTGTCATTGACGGACAGTGGCGGGCAGCAGGAGGAGGTATGGGAGATTGTTATGACTCACGACCGGTTGCTGGAAGCCATCCGGAACCGGGAGGAAGCAGAAGAGGGAAAGGAATCACAAGCCGCCTTGAAATCTTATCCCGACCGGCGGAGTAGCTTGTGGGGGCTGAAGCGTGGAAACAAGATAACAGTGTCTCCCCGTTATCTGCAAGTCTTTGACATTCAGGGAAACCGTGTGGCAGTCCGTTTGAAAGATGGACAGGCAGGAGTGGTGAGTGCCTCCGGGGAGCCGGAAGTGATACTCGGGTATTGTCGGAGATTGAAGTTCCTGAAAGAGGAACTGCTGGCTGTTACGGATACTGCCGGCACGGTTTCCTACATGGACATGAAAACAGGCCGCACTTACCGGGAGAAGCCGGTGGTGTTTTCCTATGGCGGTGTGGAATTGCTGAGGGTAGGGGAGACTTTCCATAGCCGTACAAAAAAAGCATACGCTTCCATGAACGGGCTGCATAAAGACAGCATCTGCTTTTATGAATATTACTTGAAGATACCGGATTATCGCGTACCGAAGTCCTGCAAGCTGGTGGATTCCGTATGGTCCACGGTGTTTGATGTGTTCGCCTGTTTGTTGGCAGGGGATGACGAGGAAGTTTATTGGTGCTGCGGCCGTCTGGCCGACCGGAGCATCGTGGTGATGGACGGGGCCGGAAGGTATTACCATGTGGAAAAAGGAAAGAGGAAGCGGTACATTGCCGCTAACCTTCCCGAACCCGGTGAGCAGGACTTCGACACGGCTGTAAAGAAGCTGAAAGAGGAAGCCGGACAGCGGGCGGAGGAAACGGACCGGCAGAAGAGAAGGAACGAGGAAGCGAAAAGGCGGAAGAGGCTGGAGGAGATAAGAGATGCCCTTCCGTACCGTATGGGCATGAAATGGGGCTTGAAACTGGGGAACGTATCATCGTTCCTCCCAAATACAGAAAGATTCTTCCTCCTGTGGGCGTTTATTGTGCTTTTGAAGAGAGCGCCTGCCGGTGGGGGTGATGGCACTGGACGGGAAAGTGATGGTGGAAGCCCGCTACCAGGAGGTGGATATAGAAAACAACGGCACGGTACACCTGACCGTCATTCCCGGCAAAGTGAAGACCGTCAAACTGTAAGTGTTTCCGGGATGAAACACAAATGACGCGAATGACATAAATTAAAAATCAAGATAAATTTATGCCATTCGCGTCATTTGTGTTCTCAAAAAAAAAAGTGAGCATCTGCCTGAGTTTGCACATACATTCAGAAAGGTTTCTATTATTACAGAATTTTTTCCATAATAAGCACCATTTCTTTCTTTTTTCACAATTTTTTTCTGTACTTTTGCGCTCAAATTTAAAAACCATTTTTTATAACCCAATATGGCAAATGTGATTAAATTACACAAAGGCTTGAACATCAACCTGAAAGGGAAACCTGCTCAGGAGTTCTTTGACGTGAAGCAGCCGGACATCTATGCGATAGTGCCCGATGATTTTCATGGCGTGACTCCTAAAGTCGTGGTCAAGGAACAGGAATATGTGACGGCCGGGGGAACATTGTTTGTTGACAAGAACCACCCCCGAAGTGAAGTTCGTATCTCCGGTAAGCGGTGTCGTTACCAGCGTGGAGAGAGGCGAACGTCGTAAAGTCTTAAGCATCTCCATTGCAGCTGCAAAGGAGCAAGACTACGAAGAGTTTGGAAAGAAGGATGTTTCGACTCTGACAGGCGAGCAGGTAAAAGCCGCCCTACTGGAAGCCGGACTTTTTTCATTCATTATCCAGCGCCCCTACATCGTGGTGGCTGATCCGAATGCCAAGCCGAAAGGCATCTTCGTTTCTGCATTTGACACTAACCCATTGGCTGCTGATTTCGAATTTGTTCTGAAAGGCCAGGAAAAAGATTTCCAGACTGGTCTGGACGCACTGGCAAAGATGGCAAAGACGTATCTGAATATCAGCGTAGAGCAGAAGAGCCCTGCACTGACCAACGCCAAAAATGTAACTGTAACTGCCTTCGACGGTCCTAACCCCGCCGGAAACGTAGGCGTTCAGATTAACCACATCAGTCCTATCAACAAAGGCGAAACTGTTTGGACGCTCCGTGCGGAAGAAGTGATCTTCATCGGACGCCTGTTCAACACAGGTCGCGTAGACCTTACCCGTACTATCGCCCTGACCGGTTCGGAAGTGAAGAAACCGGCTTATTGCAAGCTGAAAGTAGGAGCCTTGCTGACAGATATTTTTGCAGGACGTGTGAACGGAGGTAAAAACTTACGCTACATTAACGGTAACGTGCTGACCGGAACTTTGGTGAAGCCAAACGGATTTCTGGGTGCGCACGCTACAAGTCTTACTGTGATTCCCGAAGGGGATGACCGGCACGAATTCCTGGGCTTTATCATGCCGCGTACCGATCAGTACAGTGCCAACCGCAGTTATTTCAGCTGGTTGTGCGGTAACAAGGAATACACACTGGATGCCCGTATCAAAGGTGGCGAACGCCACATGATTATGTCCGGTGAGTATGACAAAGTATTCCCGATGAGTATTTTCCCCGAATATTTAATTAAGGCTATCATTGCCGGCGATATTGACCGTATGGAAGCACTTGGTATTTACGAAGTGGCTCCCGAAGATTTTGCAGTATGCGAGTTTGTAGACTCTTCTAAACTGGAGTTGCAACGTATTGTGCGTCAAGGTCTGGACATGCTTCGCAAGGAAATGTGCTAAGTAATTAAAAACTAAGAATAAAAAGTTAATGAAAGCGTTAAGAAATTATCTCGACAAGATAAAGCCGAACTTTGAAGAGGGCGGCAAACTCCACGCGTTTCGTTCGGTGTTCGACGGTTTCGAAACATTCTTGTTCGTACCCAACAGCACTTCGAAAACAGGAGTTCACATCCATGATGCGATTGACAGTAAGCGTATCATGTCGATTGTGGTTATTGCGTTGATACCGGCTTTGTTGTTCGGTATGTACAACGTAGGTTACCAGCACTTCTTGGCAGTGGGCCAGGAGGCAGGTTTCTTTGAAAAGTTCATTTATGGTTTCCTGGCTGTTCTGCCTAAGATTATCGTGTCATACGTAGTCGGTCTGGGAATCGAATTTGTGGTGGCACAATGGAAGAACGAAGAAATTCAGGAAGGTTTCCTGGTTTCAGGTCTGTTGATCCCGATGATCGTTCCTGTGGAATGTCCGTTGTGGATTCTGGCTGTCGCTACAGCATTCTCTGTTATCTTCGCTAAGGAAGTATTCGGCGGTACAGGTATGAATATCTTCAACCCTGCATTGATTACCCGTGCTTTCTTGTTCTTCGCTTATCCTACCAAAATGTCCGGTGATGCCGTTTGGGTAAGCACTGACAGTATTTTCGGTATCGGTGGCGGACAGGTAGTGGACGGTTTTACCGGCGCTACGATGTTGGGACAGGCTGCTACAGCCGCTCCGGGTGCAAGCGAACTGATTAATGTGAACGGTACTCCCGCTACCATGTGGGATATGGTTGTAGGTTTGATTCCGGGTTCTATCGGTGAAACCAGCGTTATCGCTATCGCACTGGGTGCCATCATCCTGTTGTGGACAGGCGTGGCAAGTTGGAAGACCATGTTCTCTGTCTTTGCCGGTGGTATCGTGATGGGATTGATCTTCAATGTATTCGGCTCTACAGATAACATGATGGCTCAGTTGCCTTGGTACGAACACATCGTATTGGGCGGTTTCTGCTTCGGCGCCGTGTTCATGGCTACCGACCCTGTGACTTCCGCACGTACGGAAAAGGGTAAGTTCATCTACGGCTTCCTGATCGGTGTGATGGCTATCGTTATCCGTGTGTTGAATCCGGGTTATCCCGAAGGTATGATGCTTGCCATCCTGCTGATGAACATCTTCGCTCCGCTGATTGACTACTGTATCGTACAGAAGAACATCACAGCCCGCGAAAACAGATTAAAATCAACTAACAACTAAAATATCGGACATTATGAATACTAATAGTAATAGTTATACTATCATCTATGCTTCGATAATGGTTGTTATCGTAGCATTCCTGTTGGCATTCGTGTCTTCTTCTCTGAAAGAAAAACAGTACCAGAATGTAGAACAGGACACAAAGAAACAAATTCTGGCAGCTTTGAACGTTTATGACGTAAAAGATGTGAATGCAGAATATGATAAATATGTGAAAGAAGACGATTTGATGCAGGCAGACGGTTCTTTGGTAAAGAACGATGCTGCTTTCCAGACTTCTTATAAAGGTGAAATCGCTAACGGACGTCTTCATGTATTCGTTTGCGACGTGGATGGTCAGACCAAATATGTGCTGCCTATTTATGGTGCCGGTCTTTGGGGACCTATCTGGGGATACATCGCATTGAATGATGACAAAGACACTGTATATGGCGTTTACTTCTCTCATCAAGGAGAAACTCCGGGTCTGGGTGCAGAAATCACCACTACTAAGTTCCAGGATCAGTTCTTGGGCAAACATGTAATGGAAAACGGTACTGTAGCTTTGGGTGTTGAAAAACACGGCAAGGTGGCAAAACCCGATTATCAGGTAGACGGTATCTCAGGTGGTACTATCACTTCTAAGGGTGTAGATGCGATGATTAAGGATTGCCTGAGCATGTACAATTCATTTTTAACTAATAAATAAGAGGAGGGTAAATAGAATATGAGCGCATTATTTTCTAAAAAGAATAGAGAAGTTCTTTTAACTCCGCTGGGTTTGAATAACCCTGTCACCGTACAGGTGCTCGGTATCTGTTCTGCACTGGCTGTAACGGCTCAGCTGGAACCGGCTATCGTGATGGGTCTTTCCGTAACCATTATTACAGCCTTCTCGAACTTCGTTATCTCCTTGTTGCGTAACACCATTCCCAACCGTATCCGTATCATCGTTCAGTTGGTGGTTGTTGCCGCATTGGTAACTATCGTTAGTGAAATTTTGAAAGCGTTCGCATACGATGTAAGTGTGCAGCTTTCTGTATATGTAGGTTTGATTATTACAAACTGTATCCTGATGGGACGTCTGGAAGCGTTTGCTATGATGAACGGTCCTTGGGAATCATTCCTGGATGGTATCGGTAACGGATTGGGTTATGCCAAAATCCTGATTATCGTGGCATTCTTCCGTGAACTGCTGGGAGCCGGTACATTGTTTGGCTTCCAGGTTATCCCGCAGGCTGTTTATGACTTGGGCTACCTGAACAACGGCTTGATGCTGATGCCTCCTATGGCGTTGATTATCTGTGCTTGTATCATTTGGTACCAACGTGCAAAACACAAAGAATTGCAGGAAAGTAATAATTAATCCCCGTTATAAAACGAAAAGAATATGGAATATTTAAGTTTGTTTGTAAAGTCCATCTTTGTGGACAATATGATTTTCGCATACTTCCTGGGGATGTGTTCTTACCTGGCAGTATCGAAGAACGTAAAGACAGCCGTAGGTCTGGGTGCAGCCGTTACTTTCGTGTTGATTGTAACTCTGCCGGTGAACTATTTGCTGGAAAATTACGTACTGGCACCTAATGCGCTGATTGATGGAGTAGACCTCAGCTTCTTGAGCTTTATCCTGTTTATTGCCGTTATTGCCGGTATCGTTCAGTTGGTGGAAATGGCGGTTGAACGTTTCAGCCCGTCGCTCTATGCTTCATTGGGTATCTTCCTTCCGCTGATTGCTGTAAACTGTGCCATCATGGGTGCTTCATTGTTTATGCAGCAACGTCATTTCATCAACATTGGTGAGGCAACCACTTACGCTTTGGGCTCAGGTATCGGTTGGGCACTGGCTATTATCGGCCTGGCTGCCATCCGTGAAAAAATGGCTTACTCTGATGTTCCCGCTCCTTTGAAAGGTCTGGGTATCACTTTCATCACTGTAGGTTTGATGGCAATGGCATTTATGTGTTTCTCTGGTTTGAAAATCTAAAAGGAAAGGAATAAGACAATGGATATGAATTTAATATTAGCTAGTATTGGAGTATTCCTTGGAATTATCCTTCTGCTCGTTGTTATTTTGCTGGTAGCTAAGCAGTATCTTACTCCGAGCGGCAAAGTAAAGATAACTATCAATGGAGAGAAAGAACTGGAAGTAGAACAAGGTTCAACTTTGCTGAACACCCTGTCTGTCAATGGCATCTACCTGTCATCGGCTTGTGGTGGTAAAGGTTCTTGCGGTCAATGTAAATGCCAGGTTGTAGAAGGCGGCGGTGAGATTCTTCCTTCTGAAAAGGGACATTTCAGCCGTAAACAACAACAGGATCATTGGCGTCTGGGTTGCCAGGTGAAAGTAAAAGGTGACCTGGGCATCAAGATTGATGAATCTGTACTGGGTGTTAAGGAATGGGAATGCGAAGTAATCAGCAACAAGAACGTTGCCACTTTCATCAAAGAGTTTATTGTGGCTTTGCCGAAAGGTGAACACATGGACTTCGTTCCGGGTTCATACGCTCAGATTAAGATTCCTAAATTTGAAATGGACTACAACAAGGATATCGATAAAGACCTTATCGGTCCGGAGTATCTGCCCGCATGGGAAAAATTCGGTCTGTTCGGCTTGAAATGTAAGAATACGGAAGAAACCATCCGTGCTTACTCTATGGCCAACTATCCTGCCGAGGGTGACCGTATCATGCTGACAGTGCGTATCGCTACTCCTCCGTTCAAACCGAAAGATCAGGGTCCCGGCTTTATGGATGTGAATCCGGGTATCGCTTCATCTTACATTTTCACGCTGAAACCGGGTGACAAGGTAACGATGAGTGGTCCTTACGGAGACTTCCACCCGATCTTCGATTCTAAGAAGGAAATGATTTGGGTAGGTGGTGGTGCCGGTATGGCTCCGTTGCGTGCGCAGATTATGCACATGACCAAGACACTGCACACTACCGACCGTGAACTTCACTATTTCTATGGTGCGCGTGCATTGAACGAAGTATTCTATCTGCAAGATTTCCAACAATTGGAAAAAGACTTCCCGAACTTCCACTTCCATCTGGCTTTGGACCGTCCGGATCCCGCAGCCGATGCAGCAGGCGTGAAATATACCGCAGGTTTCGTTCACAATGTGATGTATGAAACTTATCTGAAGGATCACGAAGCTCCCGAAGATATTGAATACTACATGTGTGGCCCCGGCCCGATGTCTAATGCAGTCGTTAAGATGCTGGATAGTCTGGGTGTTGAGCCTTCTTCTATCATGTACGACAACTTCGGAGGATAATATCAGGATCTCCTTTTATTAATAATGAAAATAAGCCCGGTAAAAGTGAACTTTTATCGGGCTTTTTCTTTACTTTTGTATAAAACGAAAATGAATATGATAGAGAACATACTAGCCAATTTGAAAATTGAGCGGCTGAACCCGATGCAAGAGGCGTCCATCAATGCTTGGAAAGAGGGAAAAGACCTAATATTATTGTCTCCTACGGGGTCCGGCAAGACGTTAGCTTATCTGTTGCCTTTGGTGCAGAGTTTGAAGCCTGGTATAACAGGCGTACAGGCTATAGTGCTGGTTCCTTCCCGGGAACTGGCTTTACAAATAGACCAGGTATTTAAATCCATGAACACACCCTTCAAGGCTGTAAGTTGTTATGGAGGACGACCGGCCATGGAAGAGCACCGTACCATCAAAGGGATGCAGCCATCAGTCATCATCGGTACTCCGGGCCGTATGAATGATCATCTTTCCAAACAGAATTTTGATGCAGATACGGTCACAACTCTGGTAATCGATGAATTTGACAAATGCCTGGAGTTTGGCTTCCAGGAAGAGATGGCGACTGTCATAGGACAGTTGCCCAACTTGCAACGCCGTTTTCTGTTGTCGGCTACCGATGCGGAAGAGATTCCGCAGTTTACGGGGCTGGACAAGACCATTAAATTGAATTTTTTAAATCCGGAAGAGCAGCTTACCCACCGCCTGCACTTATATAAGGTACTGTCTCCGGAAAAAGACAAACTTGAAACCTTATATAAATTGCTTTGTACCTTGGGAAGCCAATCGACATTGGTTTTCTGTAATCACCGTGAAAGTGTGGAACGGGTAGGGAAGTATCTTCAATCCCAGAAGTTTCAATGTGGCATTTTTCATGGCGGCATGGAACAGGATGACCGCGAACGCTCCCTATATAAATTCCGCAACGGAAGTTGCCATGTGCTTATTTCTACCGATCTGGCCGCTCGCGGACTGGATATCCCCGAAATAGAGAATGTAGTACATTATCATCTGCCTGCCAATGAAGACGGATACATTCACCGCAACGGACGTACCGCCCGCTGGGAAGCCGAAGGTAATTCTTATGTTATCCTTCATGCCGAAGAAACAGTGCCCGCATATATAACCGATGAGCCGGAGGAGTTCATTTTACCCGAAGTCACCCCCAAACCTTCTTTACCCGAATATGTGACATTATATATAGGAAAAGGCAAGAAAGATAAAATCAATAAGATAGATATTGTGGGATTTCTCTTTAAAAAAGGAAACCTTAATAAAGACGAAATAGGACGGATTGATGTAAAAGACCACTATTCTTTTGCAGCCGTATCTCGCAAAAAGATAAAACAAACTTTGAATTTAATACGAAATGAGAAGATAAAGGGCATAAAAACACTTATTGAAGAAGCTAAATAATGACAATTTGTCAATTCTCGAAATGAAATGATTAAAGAATAATTCAAAAAGATATTTTTTTTATGCTTTAGATCATTGTTTACTAGGGATGTAGTTACAAAATGAAAGCATAAAAAATCAGATTTAACTAATTTGAAAGAAAATTATGCGGAAATTCGTAAATTTATTAGCGATTTTTTTGGAAAACTGAAAATAATGTGTAATTTCGCCCAATGTAAGATATAAACAAATTGTATAACCAAAACAAACGTCAAATGAAAAAGCATAATTTCAATGCGGGACCATCTATCTTGCCTCGCGAGGTAATTGAGAAGACAGCACAAGCCGTTCTTGATTTTAATGGGTCAGGCCTTTCCATCATGGAAATCAGTCACCGTGCTAAAGATTTTCAGCCTGTAGTAGACGAAGCTGTTGCTTTGTTTAAGGAACTGTTGAACATCCCGGAAGGGTACTCGGTACTATTCTTGGGGGGTGGAGCCAGCTTGGAATTCTGTATGATACCTTTCAACTTCCTCGAAAAAAAAGCTGCTTACCTGAACACAGGCGTATGGGCTAAGAAAGCGATGAAAGAAGCCAAGGCTTTCGGCGAGGTAGTAGAAGTGGCATCTTCCGCTGAAGCGACCTATACCTATATTCCCAAAGATTATACGGTTCCCGCCGATGCAGATTATTTCCACGTCACAACGAATAACACAATCTATGGAACAGAACTTCATGAAGATCTGGATTCTCCGGTTCCTATGATTGCTGATATGTCATCTGATATTTTCTCTCGTCCTATCGACGTTTCTAAATATATTTGTATCTATGGCGGTGCGCAGAAGAATTTGGCTCCGGCCGGTGTCACTTTCGTTATTGTAAAGAACGATGCTGTGGGCAAGGTATCACGCTATATTCCTACTATGCTGAATTATCAGACTCACATTGACGGCGGCTCTATGTTCAACACACCTCCTGTACTTCCTATTTATGCCGCTTTGCAGACTTTACGCTGGATAAAAGCCAACGGTGGTGTAGCAGAAATGCAGAAACGTGCTAAAGAGAAGGCAGACATGCTGTATGCTGAAATAGACCGTAACAAAATGTTCCGTGGCACAGTAACGGATAAAGCCGACCGCTCTTATATGAACATTTGCTTTGTAATGAATGACGAATACAAAGACCTGGAAGCCGATTTCTTGAAATTTGCCACAGAAAAAGGTATGGTGGGTATTAAGGGACACCGTTCTGTAGGTGGTTTCCGTGCATCTTGCTACAACGCTATGCCGAAGGAAAGCGTGCAGGCTTTGATTGACTGCATGCAGGAATTTGAGAAACTTCATTAATAATTATGTTCACCACAGATTATACGAATTGCACAGATAGGAACAATAAATGGAATCTGTGATAATCCGTGATAATCTGTGGTGAACCTTTTTAATACAATAAGACCATGAAAGTATTAGTAGCAACAGACAAGCCGTTTGCAAAAGTTGCAGTAGACGGTATCCGTAAAGAAATAGAAGCAGCAGGTTATGAACTGGTATTGCTGGAAAAATATGGTGAAAAAGCTAAACTACTGGAAGCTGTAAAGGACGTTAACGCAATCATTATCCGCAGTGATATTATTGATGCCGAAGTATTGGATGCGGCAAAAGAACTGAAAATCGTAGTACGTGCAGGAGCAGGTTATGATAACGTGGATTTGGCGGCTGCTACGGCACACAATGTGTGTGTTATGAATACTCCGGGACAGAACTCCAATGCAGTAGCCGAACTGGCTTTTGGCATGATGGTGATGGCTGTCCGCAATTTCTATAACGGGACTTCGGGTACTGAACTGATGGGCAAGAAGTTAGGTATCCATGCATACGGCAATGTAGGTCGCAATGTGGCTCGTATCGCTAAAGGTTTTGGCATGGATATTTATGCTTTTGACGCTTTCTGCCCGAAAGAAGTGATCGAAAAAGATGGTGTGAAAGCTGTTTCTTCTGCTGAGGAACTGTATGCTGCTTGTAATATAGTGTCCCTGCATATTCCTGCTACGGCTGAAACTAAAAATTCCATCAACTATGAATTGGTCAACAAGATGCCTAAAGGAGGAGTATTGGTAAATACTGCCCGTAAGGAAGTGATCAATGAAGCGGAATTAATCAAACTGATGGAAGAACGCACCGACTTAAAGTATGTTACTGATATCATGCCGGTTGCCCATGCAGAGTTCTCGGAAAAATTTGCCGGCCGTTATTTCGCTACACCGAAAAAGATGGGGGCCCAGACGGCTGAAGCGAATATCAACGCAGGTATCGCTGCTGCCAGACAAATAGTAGGCTTCCTGAAAGATGGTTGTGAGAAATTCAGAGTAAATAAATAAGTAATCCAATAACCGCAGGGGCGGATTGAATCCGACCGGATGCATATAGCTTATGTTTTCGGGCGAATGCAATTCGCCCCTGCAAGTAAAATCTAATACCTTTATTTTATGGCAATAATAAAACCCTTCAAAGGCATCCGCCCTCCGAAAGAATTGGTAGAACAAGTAGCTTCACGTCCATACGACGTACTGAATTCTGAAGAAGCACGCGAGGAAGCGAAAGGTAATGAAAAGTCACTTTATCATATTATAAAACCGGAAATTGATTTCCCTGCCGGAACAGACGAACATGATCCTAAAGTATATGAGAAGGCTGCCGAAAATTTCCAGATGTTTCAGGACAAGGGCTGGTTGGTGCAAGATGAAAAAGAAAATTATTATGTATATGCACAAACCATGAATGGCAAGACCCAATATGGACTGGTGGTAGGAGCGTATGTTCCCGATTATATGAACGGGGTCATCAAAAAACATGAACTGACCCGTCGTGACAAGGAGGAAGACCGCATGAAACATGTCCGCGTAAATAATGCCAATATAGAACCGGTATTCTTTGCTTACCCGGATAATGCGGAATTGGATGCTATCGTTAAGAAATATACTTCACAACGGCCGGAATATGATTTTATCGCTCCGGGTGACGGCTTCGGACATTCATTCTGGGTGATCGACAAAGAAGAAGATATAAAAGCTATCACAAAAGCTTTCGAAGCCATGCCGGCTCTTTATATTGCCGATGGTCATCATCGCTCGGCTGCCGCAGCCCTGGTAGGCGCCGAAAAAGCGCAGCAAAATGCAAACCATCAGGGAAATGAGGAGTACAATTACTTTATGGCTGTATGTTTCCCGGCCAACCAGCTGACTATTATTGATTACAACCGTGTTGTAAAAGACTTGAACGGGCTGTCTCCGGAACAATTCCTGACCGCTGTCAGCAAGAATTTTGTGGTAGAAGAGAAAGGAACTGAGGTCTATAGACCACAGGCTCTTCACAATTTCTCTCTCTATCTGGACGGTAAATGGTACAGCTTGACAGCAAAACCGGGCACATACGATGACAATGATCCTATCGGAGTATTGGACGTGACTATTTCTTCCAACTTGATATTGGATGAAATATTGGGAATCAAGGATCTTCGTTCCGACAAACGGATTGACTTTGTAGGTGGTATCCGTGGCCTGGAGGAATTAAAGAAGCGTGTGGACAGCGGTGAAATGAAAGTGGCTTTGGCCCTTTACCCTGTTTCTATGAAACAATTAATGGATATTGCCGATACCGGCAATATCATGCCGCCCAAAACAACTTGGTTTGAACCGAAACTTCGTTCGGGATTGGTTATTCATAAACTGAGCTGATCCATAGTGGAACACGGACAGAAAGAACAAACCTGCATTTCCCTTTCTGTCCGTGTCCGTTCAATCATTTCATATAATTTTTCAGCTGCTACAGGTGATATAAATTCTTTTATATTTGTTGATTAGGTATAATTAAAATAAATAGATGTCAGAGTGAAAGAATAAAGCATTTTTCCTTTGTTTATTGCTGACAAATATCTAATTTCGCGCCGATTTTAAAGCGTGTAATAAAAACGATGACTAACAACAAGACTAAAGGATTTCTCCTTGGGGCAATCGCAGCAGCCAGCTACGGCATGAACCCACTGTTCACCCTTCCTCTTTATAGTGCAGGAATGAGCGTAGACTCGGTATTATTTTATCGCTATGCACTGGCTATAGTTGTACTAGGTATCATGATGAAGATGCAAAAGCAATCTTTTGCCATTAAGAAAGCGGATGTGCTGCCACTTTGCATCATGGGACTGCTGTTCTCATTCTCTTCCCTGTTTCTCTTTATGAGTTATAACTACATGGATGCCGGTATCGCATCCACCATACTGTTTGTCTACCCGGTACTGGTAGCTATTATTATGGCTGTAGTATTTAAGGAAAAAGTATCGCCGGTCACTATGTTTTCCATAGCGCTGGCCTTTGTGGGAATTTCCTTGCTCTGTAAAAGTCCGGGAGGACAGACACTCAGCCTGGTCGGGATTACTTTTGTCTTTTTATCATCCTTGTCTTATGCTATCTATATAGTTGGCGTAAACCGTTCTTCCCTGAAGGATATGCCTATAGCCAAGCTTACTTTCTATGTCCTGCTTTTCGGCCTGTCTGTTTATGTGGTGCGATTGAAGTTCTGTACAGGATTGCAGCCTATCCCTACACCCTTGTTATGGGTGAACGCAGTTTCACTGGCTGTTTTTCCTACTGTTATTTCGTTGGTGACCATGACAAAGGCCATACACTACATTGGTTCCACCCCCACTGCTATTCTGGGTGCTTTGGAGCCTGTTACAGCTTTATTCTTCGGAGTACTGATTTTTGGAGAGCAGCTGACACCGCGCATTATTCTGGGCATTTTGATGGTGATTACTGCCGTAACTCTGATTATAGGAGGAAAAACATTGCTGAAAAAAAGCAAGATTCGGTTAAGGCATACTGGCAGATAAAGTCGGATTTTGTATCTTTGCCCTTGCAATTATAAATTTTCCACTATGAAAAAACAACTGATGCAATGGGCAGGAGTGGGAATGTGGATGGTATTGGGGCTGTCCGCATGTTCCCCTACAAAAACAGAAATCGGAAATCTGAATGTCATTCCGCAGCCCCAAGAAGTAAGTCAAGACATTCAAGCCCACCCTTTTGTTATTAATCCGCAAACCGGTATTGTTTATCCGGAAGGCAATGAAAAGTTGCAACGGACGGCAGAATTTTTAGCTTCCTATATTAAAGAGGCAACGGGAATTACTGTCCGGACAACAACTGAAGCCGCAAGGAAGAACTCCATCATTTTGGCGGTTGACGGTTCCATTACCAACAAAGAGGGGTATCAACTGGAGGTAACTTCTGAAAACATCCATTTGAATGGAGGAAGTGAGTCGGGAGTATTTTATGGAATACAAACGCTCTACAAGGCTTTGCCGTTGACCAAAAACAAACAGGTATCCGCTGCCATCCCGGTGGGAACTGTTAATGACTATCCTCGTTTCGGTTATCGCGGTTTCATGGTAGACGTGGGCCGCCATTATTTTCCGGTTTCTTATCTGAAACAAATCATTGATATGCTGGCACTGCACAATATCAATTATTTTCATTGGCATCTGACCGAAGACCAAGGCTGGAGAATTGAAATCAAGAAATATCCCAAACTTACGGAAATAGGTTCGATGCGTCCGCGTACATTGATTGACCGTGAAACCCAGACCTACGATGAAACTCCTCATAGCGGTTTTTATACACAGGAAGAAGCAAAAGAAATTGTCAAGTATGCCGCTGACCGTTTTATTACTGTAATCCCCGAAGTTGACCTTCCGGGACATATGATGGGAGCTTTGGTTTCCTATCCGGAATTAGGTTGTACGGGAGGTCCATACGAGATTCCTTGTAAATGGGGGGTATTCCCTGATGTGCTGTGTGGAGGAAACGACCGGACTTTACAGTTCGCCAAAGATGTATTGAATGAAATAATGGATATCTTTCCATCTCCTTATATCCATATTGGTGGGGATGAATGTCCGAAAGTACGTTGGGAAAAATGCCCTGTATGTCAAGCTAAAATTCGGGAACTGGGTTTGAAAGATACACCAAAACATAGCAAGGAGAACCAATTACAGACCTATTTCATGTCCGAGGTAGGCAAAGTTATCAATGACAGAGGGCGTAAAATGCTGGGCTGGGATGAGATGTTGGAGGGAGGATTGGCTCCAGGTGCCACAGTGATGTCATGGACCGGTGTCAAAGGTGGTATCGAAGCCGCCCGTCTGCACCATGATGCGATTATGACTCCTATTCAGTATCTTTATTTCAGCAATCCTACTTACAACCGGATAAAAGGGACTAAAAGCCTTGGACGTGTCTATACATTTGAACCTGTTTCTAATGAATTGGCAGAGGATGAACGAAAATATATCATCGGTACCCAAGGATGCATATGGACAGAATGGACGCGTGACAGTTTGAAGATGGAATGGCAAATTCTTCCCCGTATGGCTGCCTTGTCCGAGATTCAATGGACGGAACCGTCACATAAAAATTTCGACAGTTTCTTGAAACGTTTACCGGCTCTGCTGGCTATCTACCGGAATAGAGGTTATGATTTTCGCCAGGACATTTATGATGTGAACATTGATATTGTTCCGGCTCCCGATGAAGGAAAAGCCCGGATTGCTTTTCAGACGTTTGATGACGCGGAAATACATTATACATTGGACGGCAGCGTTCCCGATGTGCAATCCCCATTGTATACCGATACTATACAAGTGGATAAAGATGTTATCATACAAGCCATTGCAGTTCGTCCGCAGGGTGCCAGTCAGATAAGTAAGGAGGAAATACATTTTAATGCAGCCACAATGAAACCGGTTACCTTGAACACCATTCCTCATAAATCATATACTTTTAAAGGAGGAAGTACCTTGATAGACGGATTATATGGGGATATGAATTATCGCTCAGGACGTTGGATTGGTTTCTATGGGACAGATATGAATGTGACCCTTGATTTACTTGAGCCTAAGGAGGTGTCTTCAGTTTTCGTAAACACAATGTTGAACACAGGCGATGCTATCTTTGGTACAACAGGTCTGAAGGTGGAAGTTTCTGAGGACGGGAAAAATTTCCGCAGGGTAGCCTCCGAAGATTTTCCCGTTGTGGAAAAAGGAACTAAAATGCAGAGCCGCAAAGACTCTGTCTCTTTTGACAAAGTAAAAGCCCGCTATATTAAAATCATAGCAGAAGTTACTCCGAAACTTCCCGCATGGCATTCCATGCCTGGCGAAAAAGCGTTTTTGTTTGTTGACGAAATAGGAGTGGAGTAAATCCGCCTTCGGAGCAATTGGCTTTCTAAAGAACAAATACCAAACAAGAAACGGACATTCTGACAAAAACAGATGTCCGTTTCTTTATTCATAAGCCTTTCATGTATTTTCAAAACTGTTCAAGAAAAAATGGCGATAGAGATTCACTCTGCCGCCATTATGTGATGTGGAATGTCTAATTCCTTATGCTTTAGGAAGTGCTTCTTTTACAACCATAGTACGGTTTACATATTCTGCACCGTTCAATTGCTTGATAGCTTCTTTGGCTTCGTCATCATTAGGCATTTCTACAAAAGCAAAGCCTTTAGAACGACGTGTTTCACGGTCAGTAATAAGTTTTACTGAAGCTACTGTTCCATACTCTTCCATTACACCTCTCAAATCACCTTCCCTAACATTATAGTTAAGGTTTCCAATATACAAATTCATAAAATAAAAATTGATAAATAAATAATTAAGTAAACTTTGAATTTAAAAATTTAGTTAGAAGAATAGAAACGGTTCAAGTGTGAGATGAATTGAGTCAATCGAAAAAACTATCTTTTTATATTCCGTTGTCAAAGGAACGATAAATAATTGGATTATCCACTATATTTCTCTTTTTATTTTGATATTTTTTTAGCCGGTGACTCTTTTTATACTTTTTAGGCTTAAAGCAGGAGCCTTATATCATTCATATTCACTAATTTTGTATCAACAGCTAACTTATAACTAAGATTTATATGATATTGAATGAAAGAGAAAGCCGCCATGAGCATGTGTTGCATGTGGCCCGACAAATGATGACGGCAGCGCGCACTGCTCCTAAAGGAAAAGGTGTTGACATTATTGAAATAGCCATGGTGACGGATGGTGATATCAATATTTTATCGGAAATGATGGTGAAAATGGTTGCGGAGCATGGAATGAAATTCTTTCTGCGCGATGCGGAAAATATTCTGAATGCGGAATGTGTCCTGTTAATAGGTACCCACGAACAGGCGCAAGGATTGAATTGTGGTCATTGTGGATATGCCACCTGCGTGTCTCGCAAAGAAGGAGTGCCGTGTGCTCTCAATAGTGTCGATGTGGGCATTGCCATCGGATCAGCTTGTGCCACGGCAGCAGACAACAGGGTGGACACACGGGTCATGTTCTCGGCCGGACTAGCAGCGCAGCGTCTGAACTGGCTGGAAGGATGCACCCAGGTTTATGCCATCCCTGTCAGTGCATCCTCTAAAAATCCTTTCTTTGACCGGAAACCTAAAGAATAAATTTCTCTACTACCGCGGCTACACCATCTTCTTCGTTAGAAAGGGTGATGTAGTCGGCGTTTTGACGGACTATTTCTTGAGCATTGGCCATTGCTACCCCCAATCCGGCATATTGTATCATAGAAAGATCGTTAAAACCATCACCAACGGCAATCATTTCTTCTTTTGTCATACCGATTTCTTTTAGCAATACGGCCAGTGATTGTGCTTTATCAATACCTTTAGGAACCAATTCCAAAAAATAAGGTTCGGAACGGAATACCCCCATACGATCTTTCAAATGTTCGTACATTTCTTTTTCAAGCACTGCAAGCCGCGTAGGTTCACCTACAATCAGACATTTGGCAATAGGAAATTTTATTGCCTCCAGAAAATGATCCACTTTCTTGGGAGTCATCACATTCAGAATAGCTTCTTTCAATACATATTCATCTTCCGGATATTCAGTCAATACATATTTTCCATCGTAAGTGACGATAGCAAAATGGTTGTCGGTGGCACATTTATACAGGTAAGGCAATATATCCGGATCGAGCACATTCTCGTACATCATCTCACCGGTTTTCCAGTCTATGATCTCACCTCCGTTATACGAAAGTATATAACCTTCGTATTTCTGCAACTCTAAGATCTCGGCCAGTGGAGCCACACCGTATGTGGGACGTCCCGATGCCAAAACAATTTTTACTCCGCGCTTTTGCGCTTCGATAAGTGTACGACGTGTGTGTTCCGTTACCTCTTTCTTTTTATTGGTCAACGTTCCGTCTAGGTCTAAAACTAATAATTTATACTTCATATACTATTTAATGGAGTGCTTTTGCCAAATTCGCTGCAAATATAACGATTAAATTCATGGCTTTTTGCTACATTTGCTCAAAATAAACAAGAATCATGACAGAAATTTTATTAACCGTAATTATTATCCTGCTGATAATTAATATTGTAATCGCACTTACTAAAAACAATCGTCTGCAAACCGAACGTCTGGAAGGATTGCTACGCGAAGAAATGAAAGAAAACCGGGACGAGCTGGGAAGAAATATCCGCGAACTGCGTAATGAACTGAATCAAACCTTGAACTATTCTATCCGCAATATGCAGGATACTTTGCATAAAAACCTGCTGACCGGTAATGAAATGCAACGGGAAAAATTTGAAGCAATGGGCAAGCAACAGGAAGCCTTGGTGAAAAGTACGGAAAAACGATTGGATGACATGCGGCAAATGGTAGAAGAAAAATTACAGAAAACATTGAATGAACGTATAGGACAATCCTTTGAAATAGTACGTTCGCAGCTGGAGAATGTACAGAAAGGATTGGGAGAGATGAAGAGTCTGGCACAGGATGTAGGAGGATTGAAAAAAGTTTTAAGCAATGTGAAGACACGGGGTACATTCGGAGAAGTACAATTAGGGGCTTTATTGGACCAGATGCTGAGTCCGGAACAATATGCGGCGAATGTCAAAACCAAGAAGAATGCAACGGAATTTGTGGAATTCGCCATTAAACTTCCGGGAAAGGAAAATAGTAATGATACTGTATATTTACCTGTGGATGCCAAATTTCCCAAAGATGTATATGAGCAATATCAGGATGCATACGAAGCCGGAGATGCCGCATTGATTGAAACTTCATCCCGCCAACTGGAAATCACAATCAAAAAAATGGCAAAGGACATTCACGATAAATATGTAGACCCACCTTTTACAACAGATTTTGCCATTATGTTTCTGCCATTCGAAAATATCTATGCAGAAGTGATCCGCCGGACCGCATTGGTGGAAATGTTGCAAAAAGACTGGAAGATAGTGGTTACAGGTCCTACCACCCTGGGAGCTATCCTGAATAGTTTGCAAATGGGATTCCGTACACTGGCCATTCAAAAACGAACAAGCGAAGTATGGAATGTGTTAGGGGCAGTAAAGACCGAATTCGGAAAGTTTGGAGGATTGCTGGAAAAGGTACAGAAAAATCTACAGAATGCAGGAGACCAGTTAGAGGAAGTTATGGGAAAACGTACTCGTGCCATAGAGCGTAAACTACGCCAGGTAGAAGCCCTTCCGGCAGAAGACAGCCAACGAATGTTGAGTTTGCCCGAACTGACAGATGATGAGGACGATGAATAAACAAGGAGGACTTAAAGATGAGCATGACGTGGGATTTTATTTTAAGATTGTTTGTGGCAGGCGCTTTGGGTACTGTTATTGGTCTGGATAGGGAATATCGTGCCAAAGAAGCCGGTTACCGTACCCATTTTCTAGTATCACTGGGAAGTGCTCTCATTATGATTGTGTCACAATATGGTTTTATGGAAGTAGTGAAGATGGAGGGAATAGACCTGGACCCGAGTCGTGTGGCCGCACAGGTTGTCAGCGGTATCGGTTTTATTGGAGCGGGTACTATTATTTTTCAGAAACAAATCGTGCGCGGGCTTACTACCGCTGCCGGAATTTGGGCTACTTCGGGCATCGGTCTGGCTATTGGAGCCGGTATGTACTGGCTGGGAATCTCAGCAACAATCCTTACGCTGATTGGTCTTGAGGCACTTAGCTATCTTTTTAAAAGTATAGGTATGAAAAGTTCCATGGTGGAGTTCTCTACAGACAATAAAGAAACACTGAACCGTATGGCCAAGAAATTCAATTCCAAGGAGTACAATATTGTTTCCTATCAATTGGACGAAAAGAGGTTGGGAGAAGTAACGACCTATTATGTTACAATGGTTATAAAATCCAAGAAATACAATGATGAAGGTATGTTACTGACATTATTACAGGATTTTAGCGATATTACCGTTCATAGGCTGGAGTAAGCTTTTCCGGCTTGGTTCAAAAGCAGCAGGGGGAGAGCGCTTATTGAAAGATTCTCTCCCCTGTGCTGTGATCATGCTTTTAACCGCATAACAAACGTACTTCCTTCTCCCAGCTTACTGTCTACTGTAAGCGTACCATTATGGGCCTCGACAAAATCCCGGGAAATAGACAGACCTAAGCCGCTTCCTTGTACTTTAGTTCCGGGAACCCGGAAATAATGGTCAAAGATGCTTTTATGATAACGTGGATCAATCCCTTTCCCGAAATCCCGTACAAACATCTCAATGAATCCATCATCTGTCTGACGTGCCCCTATTACTACACGACCGTTTTCCGGTGAATACCGGATGGCATTGGAAAGAAGGTTGGTCAGCACCCAAGCTATCTTCTCACTGTCGACAAACAGTTTACCTATTTTGTCTTCAGGGTACTCCACTTCTATTTGAATGTTGAACTTCTCGGCTTGCACACGGTTTGCCTTTATTGCATATTCTATCAACTCTATAGGTTTGGTTATCTTAGGCTTCAACTGTAGTTTTCCTGATTCTACCTGCGTCATATTCAGCAATTCGCCGGTGATATTAAGCAGCCGTTCGCTATTTTCCTTGATACTGTTTGCCAAATCTTCCTGTTCTTCATTTAAAGCTCCGATACGCTGGTCTTCTAATAATTGCAGACTCATCATAATAGCCGAGATAGGAGTCTTCAATTCATGTGAGATTGTAGAGATAAAATGTGGTCTTGGCCGAATCCAGTTCCTTAAAATTCTGTTATATTCTTCAACATAATGACATATCCTTTTTTCTCCATAGTAACCCCATCTTTCCCCGGTTGGGAAATACTCATGTATTTTACTTGGAAAAAACTCTCTTTATTGTCCGCATAAATCTTCAGAGGTTACTTTCTTTTCTTTTTCCTTGTCTTTGACTGGTTCCCCAGGAATTTCCACCAAATTCACTGAATCTAGGCGGCGCAACAAATCATTGCGCAGGGAAATATCCTGTGCAGAATGTTTAATAACTTCTTCACAGCTTCATGGTTGATCACATTCAATGCTTCATCATTGATGAACAGGATTTCCATATCATTATTTAAACCGATAATAGGCTCGTTGATACTGTTGATGATAGTCTCCATATATTTTTAGATGCCATCATATCGGATAAAGTACTTGCATGATAATCTTCCAGACGTTTGGCCATGCGGTTGAAACTATCAGCCACTTCACGAAATTCCTCGCGTCCACTCATATCCAGACGTTTCTCATAATTATGGTTTGCAATTTCCTGTATAGCGTTGGTCAGCTCTTTAATAGGATTATCAATTGATGCGGGAAGACGCAACCACATACCAATACCAATACATATACATGCGGCACCAACAACATATATCCACAATAAAGCCCGCTGTAATCCGGGACCTGCTGCCGGACTGTCAGGTTCCGTGGCAGTCAGTATTTGCAAATTCACAACAGAAAGTACAACCAACAGTACAATCATTGCCACCAATATCCCTATGGCGAGGGTTAGTTTCGACTTTATATTCATAACTTTTATTTTTTATGCAAGTATAATCAAATCTATGTCCATTTCTGCTAAAGAGTGTAGAAATTTTCGATATTTGGAAAGACTGAATAATGCACCGGGCATTTTGAAAGCAGGATGCCCCATACAGACAGTTGTAATTCCACGTTGACGACAAGTCTTAATTATTTCTCCCATAATATCGGAAGATGAAACTTGGATAACTTCACCGCCCAACTCGGTAACCAGTTTAAAATGATTAAGTAAATGCCGCTGTGTTGCCAATGGAATACGTTCCGTACTTTCGGCAGGCGTTTGTACATAAAGGGCAAAAAAGACCGTATTGTACCGGGAAGCAAGCCGTGCCGCTTTACGGATGATATGTCGGGGAGTCCGTTCATTACTGCTGATACATGCCAAAAACTTCTCGTGCCGGATACCCTTTTCTCCTGTAACAATTTCATTTTCAACTTTTTTCTCGACTCGAAAGGCCACTTCTTTTAGTGCCAGTTCACGTAACTGAAGAATATTCTCTGTCTTAAAAAAGTTATTCAGTGCCAACTGAATCTTTTCAGGGCGATAGATTTTCCCGGCTTTCAACCGGTTTATCAGTTCTTCGGCAGTAAGGTCTATATTTACCACTTCATCCGCATCCTGCAACACCTTGTCCGGAATCCGTTCCTTAACCTCTATACCTGCTATGCCTTTTACGTCTTCATTCAAACTTTCTATATGCTGGATATTAACTGCAGAAATTACGTTTATACCGGCATCCAACAATTCCATTACATCTTGCCAACGTTTCTCATTCCGGCTGCCCTCGATGTTGGTATGTGCCAATTCATCTACTATAACCAGTTCGGGATGTAACTGAAGAATGGCATCAAGATCCATTTCTTCCACTTCCTTACCTTTGTAAAATATCTTTTTCCGAGAGATAACAGGCAATCCTTCCAACATAGCAACGGTTCCTGCACGTCCGTGCGTTTCAATATAACCTATCTGTACATCTACACCGTTCTCCAACATTTCGTGAGCTTCTTGCAGCATACGATAACTTTTCCCTACACCGGCTATCATTCCGATATAGATTTTAAACTTTCCACGCCGTGAACGTTTAATCAAATCTAAAAAATGCTGTACACTTTCTTCTCTGTCTTCCATTTGTTACTTTATCATATTGGCAATATAACAATTTTCCGCATATTTAATATCAGTCCTTTTATAACAGGCAAAGAATATACCAATAAAACAAACGGCTTAGCTACAATGCCATAAGCGTGTCATCAAAGACTAAAGCTTACCAAAATGAAAAGGGGGCTCTTTCAAAATGAAACACTTTCTTAATCACTATAATTATTGCCGTTAGATCTCCTAGAATAGTTTATTCCTGCTTTTCTAGCTTGTGTATGTTGAAATTGACGGGCTATTTTATATTCACGTTCTCCTTTTAGTAATCTGTATCCGGTTTGTTTAAACCAAAAGCTTATATTATTTTCTATACATTGCCGACGAATGTCCAATACCCAGTCATAATTACATATACGCGCTTCTTTGCCCGATTCTCCACCTACCACAATCTGTTCTACCCATGTACCGAGTTCTCCCTTGAAGTTTATAGCGGACAACAACGGTTCACAGATAATGATTTTATGCTTTACAGGAGCTGCTTTATAAAGAGGAAGACGGTAATCCACTCTGTCTTGATTTTCCATGGTGCAACAAATGGTAACATTATCATACCCGTCCCCCCAATCCGGAGGCAGACATTGGCCGAGCCGGTCTATGCGTTTAGTTATAAACAAGAAATGAAGATCGTATCGTTCCCGCATCATTTTCCATGCTTCTATACGCCATTCATCGGCTTCTTCTATCAGAAAATCGGAGGTAAAACAAGTATAGACGAGATTGCCGGAAGGGATCTTGTAAGTCTTATCCTTTTTCCGTCGCACGGGCAGATTGAATTGTCCGGTTTTGGTTATTATGGAACTGTCTTTCCCATGTTTACTATCTCCACGATATACATAACAATGCCGGCAACCTGTACTTAGCTTATGGCAGCCATGCCAAGGATTCCATAGAGAAGACTCCGGACTTATTCTATTTTCCATTCTGTCTGAATAAAATTTATCATTGTCTGCAAAGTTAGCTAAAGTCTTTTCATCATTTACATAATTCATTCCTGAATTTCTTCAAAAAGAATGGGAGTGTTATAGTTAATGCAAATGGATTAATGTACCTTTGCCGGCATAATCAATTAAGCCACTGGCAAGAATAAATTTTATAATGTAGAATATAAAACAAAAAACTTATTATATGAGCACAGACGATAGAAAATGGGAGATTATTGAAAGTGAATATCTTATCCGCCGCCCTTGGCTGACCGCACGCCGTGACCGGGTTAAACTACCTACAGGAGTTGAAATTCCTGAATATTATATTTTGGAATATCCTGATTGGGTAAATGTAATTGCTATCACCAAAGAGGGTAAATTCGTATTAGTACGCCAATACCGTCACGGAATAAAAGAAACACGTTATGAAATTTGCGCCGGAGTTTGTGAAACCGGAGAAGAACCTTTGCTTTCTGCCCAACGCGAATTGTACGAAGAAACAGGGTATGGCAATGGAAATTGGACAAAACTTATGACCATTTCAGCAAATGCCAGCACCATGACAAATATCACTCATTGTTATCTGGCTACGGAGGTAGAACGAATCTCTACCCAGCATTTGGAAGAAACTGAAGATCTGACAGTGCATTTGCTGGATGAAGAAGAAGTAAAAGCGTTGTTATTGAATGATGAGGTGAAACAATCATTGATGGCTGCACCGCTTTGGAAGTATTTTGCTTTATATTCTCATTCATAATATCATTATATAGCCGTGAGGAAGGTACAAATCTCTCTTCAAAAGTAATTTAACTTACTTTTCCAAAGCTGCTTTGGAATTCCTTTAAACTAGGGCATTAACTTTCCGGGACTATGCCGTCAGGTTGGAAAAAGACAAGTTCATCTTTTAAAAAGGTCTTTAGCTTTTTAAAAGATGAACTTGTCTTTTTTACCCGCTTGCAGACTGAAAAACTTCTCGCCCCATGAAAGGGTAACCCGATACTTTTACAGGTGAACCCGGAAAAACAGGCATCCGTTTTTATAAAACGGACATTCATTTCAGGAAAACAGACGCTCGTTTTCCGAAAACGGACGTTCATTTCCTGATGGGATGTTGCAAACCGATGTATAGGAAAAAGCCTGTTTCTTATTCCACCAAGAAATCTTCCGATTTGAATTCACTGTAAAACCTTCCAGAGAAAGCTGTAAATTTCAATACACAATAATCCGGGTCCGTTACCCCTTCCGGATAATACATTGTATCCCCCTCACGCCAAATCATTTCCTTGCTGGCGCTATCAGTCAGAACTTCCATCGTGCCACGCAGCATGACACCACGAAAAAAACGCCTGTCACAAAAATAAACGGATGCGTGGTCGTTCTTCCTGTATTGTACCACACGCATGGAAGAAGTGTTTGTAGTAAAATAAATGATCTTGATACCTTCACGCTTACGTGGTTGCAACATCGCCTTCATGTTAGGAAATCCGTCCTCATCTATGGAAGCGATAAATGAAACGGTTTGTTTGTCAATCATGTTACCGATTGTCTTTTCTGCATCTTTCATGTTCTTGATTATTTAATTGATTATGAAGATGTAAAGATAGGTAAAAACCGGAAAAAGGATGCCATACATTTCATGGGAGAAATATCACTTTTCATGGTTGTTGCTCACGACGATAATTAAAAGGAGTCTTTCCGGTATGTTGCCGGAAGCTGCGGATGAAGTAAGAAACAGTGGAAAAATGAAGGATGAGTGCTATTTCCGAAACGGGAATATCTGTGTATGCCAACAGTTTACGGGCTTCGTTCATCACTTTGTTACGGATGTATTGCTTGGCACTGGTATACAGGACAGAGTGAACCAGTTCATTCAGATAATTGGGAGTAATGCAAAGGCAGTCGGCATAAAATTGCACGGAATGCTGCTCTTTCAAGTTCTCTTCCACCAGTTTTATAAACCGCTCGATGTAAGGACTGTTGTTTTCTTTGGAACCGGTTAGGGTTTCGTTTCCGATGGCAGAAAGAGTTTTTTGATAGCAACGATCCAATAACATAAGGGCTTCATACAGAAGTGCCCTCAGCATGTGCACATTGCCAGGCTGATAGGTATCAATTTCTTTTTTGATATGCTGTAAAAGTTGGAGCATACGGATATAAAGTTCTTCGGGCAACTGTAGTTTCAGCGAAGTTTCTCCGGGATGAAAATAGGAGAGGTGTTGCACAAACTGCGTATCTTTAAAGAACGATGAAAGAAATTCATCTTCAAAAATCAAAGCATAACCATTCTTTATACAATTAATCTCCCAACTGCGGATTTCTCCCGGCCGCGAAAAAAAGACATCACGGGAGACTGCATTGTAAGTCTGATGACCGATAACAAAACGTCCTTCTCCCTCTGTTATAAAAGTAATATCATAATAAGTCAGCGTATGAACTGCTTTCCCGGCCAGATATTTCTTTATATCTTTCAGTGCCACGATGTCTATCAGCAATTCACTGCCATATTTGTTTTTATAAAAGGTATAGAGGGGGATGGAAGATTTCATCATTTCGGGCTGTCTATTCAGTATTCTTTTTATCTTTTCTTTTAGAAACATTCATGTTCTGATGCAAAACTATAAAAAACTCTTCGACTTCTATTACAGGAAAGATAAAAAGTTTGTAGTTGTGAATTGATGAAGCAAAAAACAACCTTCTTATGCATGTTCCGGCAAAATTACCTATCTTTATTGCAGTTGCCATTTGATTTATGACGCAAACATGTATGATGGATTAAACACCTTCCTATCTGATTTGTATTTTTACAAGAAATGGCTTCCGAAAAATAAAATAGTTCATTCAAAGAATAAGCAGTGCAGATGCCCCTTGAACAGATACCTGCACTGCTTGAAAAATATTTTAGAAATTCGCTTTATGCTTCTTTACTTCATCCACTAACTTTGAAAAGGATGAATCTTTTTTGCGATAAAGAATGCATAGCCATAATATGCTTTATACTTACTATATAGCTCAGCCTCATGATGATTGGATGTTATCAATTCTTCTACGATTCTGCTTCCTGCATGTTTTCTTCTGAATATTTCCTCGGCTTTAGCTTGAGGAGCAAAATAATGTTCTATCCAGCAATTCTCCGGAAGAATGAATGTCGCAACCGGAATATATCCTGCTTTTTGTATCTGGGCTACTTTGTTGGGAACCGTATCTATTTCCGTATAAGCACTCATCCAGAAATCATGAATTTCTGCCGGGCGTTGATCGGTAAACCAGACACTTTCAGAAACGGCAAGGTATCCTCCCGGTTTCAAATAGTTGCGCCACTCTTTCAAGCCTCGTTCAAAACCAATATTATAAATGGCTCCTTCCGACCAGATCAAGTCCAAAGAGTCCTTTTCAAAAGAAAGGTCATCCATCGAACCGACTATGCCTTTCACCCTATTCTGGAGATTCAGTTTCTCGGCATTCTTGTTGAAACGTTCAATGAATCCCGGGAAAAAGTCGATGCCTGTAATCTTCCCCGGCACATGTTGTGCCAAGATCATTGTCTGGCCCCCTGTTCCACAACCGAGATCAGCAATAAGGGATTTGTCGGTAAGATTATCTATAAAGCTTAATGCTTTAAGAGTTACTTCGGGACTTCCGGGTCCTTGTCGCTCCGTATTTAAGAAAAAATCACAAATCAAATTTACATCGAATCCTAGAATTGTATTGTTGTCATTATTCATTATCGTAATATATTAAACATACACTGAAAGCATAGCCAATACTCCCTGTGTAATAAAAAAATAAAATTATAGTAATATGAAATTGCTCTCGAAAAAAATATCCCGAGAATACACGAATAAACAATCTATTTATGAGAACAGATTGTTTACGATACCAAATCCGATATACGAGTTTTTAACATAGTGCAAAGATACACCTATTTCATTGAAAAACGATAGAAAACAATGTTTAAATTTAGGAGATATTTCAGTATTTGATCTTTTTCCACTCTTTTAAAAACCTATTTTACGTTTCAAATAAATCATATCTTTTAGTAAAATCCCATTGTCAATAATGGGATGATCGTAGTTCTCCGTGAAAAAACCTTTTATACAATGAGAATATTCAAAGCCGCAACTTTTATAAAATGCAAGAACACCGGGAACGTCTCCTGTTCCCACTATCATCTGAGTATATTCTTTTGAATAATGGTTTATCAGGTAGTTTATTAGTTTTCTACCATATCCTTGTCGCTGGGCAATAGGGGTAACCGCTATATTCTTCAATTCACAAATTTCCGGACCTTCTTTTGTTACAACGCCCACGGCTTTTATCCCATTATCTTCCAATACAAACAAGTCACCACGCTCCAGATACCGGTCTATCATTGTTTCCTGTTCATCCCCAAGCAATAATAAGTCCAGATATTGCTTTTTATTTCTAGATATTTTAATGATGTGATAATCCATAATATTATATTTATAACATTCTTGTCTCTATAGATAGTGCAAAACAGCACTATTTTAACGATTCCCGGCATATCGGTAAACAGCAGCCGAAATATCAGAGATTATTTTAGCATTCGTTTCCATATTTTCTTTTGAGTCTTTGACAAATACAGCTACTACGTATCGGCTTCCATCAGGTAGAATTACAAAGCCAATGTCATTGATGCCAATGTATTCTCCCCGGTCATTCTTATCGGAAGTTCCTGTCTTATGTCCTATCTTGACTTCACTTTCGGGAAGGGGAGCAGGCAGTCTGTCTTTGCCTGTCCCACACTCTATCATAATATGCTTTAGAAAATCTGTATATTCATTTCTCATGAAATCTTGAGTCATAAAAAGTTCCAATAGATTGGCTGCTTCCATTGGTGTTGTCCAGTTTTTGTAACAATCATCCATGTCTTGATGCATCTCATCTTCGGTAGCAGTTATGGAAACATCGTTTATTCCCAATGAATGAATGTATTCATCCACCACGTTTACACCACCTATATAATCGAATAAGATATCACAGGCTACATTGTCACTTGACTGCATTGTATAAACTAAAAGTTCACTAATCGGAAGTTCTAAATTGCCTTGGGGATATTTATCACGCAAAGGGCTGTATGTATCCGGTTTGAAATATTTTTTATCAAGATATAGGGAAGTGGAAAGTGGAATATGCCGTTTTTGCAGGTAATCACATACAGCCAATGCCTGATGAAACTTATAAACGCTCATCATGGGATATTTTTCGGCATTATTTATGGCCAGCGTATCTTCTCCATCCAGTATCAAAGCCACTCCTATAGTTGCTTTCTTATCTTTAATAATATGTCGAATTTCTGTTTTTAATGTTTTCAATGAATCTTGGGATTTATTCTGAACACATCCGCCAGACAACACACACCATATACATATAATAATATATGGACATCCGTTTTTTACTAAAGACTGCAAAATTAACCTTGGGCTCCGTTTTTTTGTTATACGCATTTTCCTGATTTTAACCTGAATAATTCATAGTCTCCACAAAAAAGAGAACGCCCTTCTTGTATATTTGCAAGAAAAGCATTAACTTTAAGGTGTTAAAAATAAACTTAATACCGGCGTTCTCATGTGCAAAGATACAAC
>ENA-OPZZ01000536-OPZZ01000536.1-human-gut-metagenome-genome-assembly--contig:-NODE-536-length-29672-cov-4.909020_pt1 | contig 29672 bp, 29 predicted proteins | sample MGYA00242487_ERZ504511 | MGnify/ENA primary metagenome ERZ504511 (study PRJEB26092, sample SAMD00036241) | human gut metagenome | host: Homo sapiens | study: EMG produced TPA metagenomics assembly of... | reverse complement strand
AAATTTCAGGTACTACTGAATGTCCGCGTATGAGTGTATTTAGAAGTAACAAGCAAATTTATGTCCAGATTATCGATGATCTTTCTGGTAAGACACTGGCTGCTGCTTCTTCTTTAGGTTTGACTGATAAAGTTGCTAAAAAATCTATTACACAGACGATGCTGGCGTGCAGGATCCGAACCCCTATACGGTCACCGAACTGAGCTTACCCTTTTCGAGCAGTGTAACTTCGGACTATACTACGCTGGTGCTGCCGGATACCCTGACCGACATGGGGGGCTATTTATCCAGCTTCAAAAATGTAACGGAGATCACCATTCCGGGCAGTGTCAAAGTTTTCAAAGCGACTCTGCAAAACATGACGGAATTGAAGACTCTGACCTTCGAGGAGGGCGTGGAGGAGATTGCTTCGGGATCGGTCGTATCCGGCTGCAAGAACTTGACAACCATCCATCTGCCCAGCAGCCTGCAAAAACTCTCAGGGACGGACACGTTTTCCGGCGCATCGGCGCTGACGGATATCACGCTCCCGGAAGGCATTGCGATCACAGAGGGTTCCACCTTCAGCGAGTGTACTTCTCTGGAATCGATCGAGCTTCCGGCCTCCATTACAACGATCCCCAGCCATATGTTTGCAGGCTGCTCCGCTTTGGAGCGTGTGACGGCCAAGGGGACCATTACAGCCATTGACAACGGCGCCTTTGGAAGCGTTACAGACTGGAAGAATCACGAGACCGCCGATACAGCCTTGACGGAGATCCCGGATCTAAGTCAGGTCACGTCCATTGGAGACCGTGCATTTTACGGCTGCTCGGCATTGGAGACGGTTGATCTTCACAGCGTTACCACCATGGGATATGCCGCTTTCCAAGGGTGTAAAGCATTGTCCGGGGAGATTGACCTGAGCAATCTGGAGGAAATCCCGGGACATGCATTCTGCTATGATCCTAATATCACCTCGGTCGTTACCTGCCCCACGCTGAGATCGATCGGGGATTGGGCGTTTATCTGGGCGGGGATCTCAACCATCTCGCTGCCGGAGACGCTGAATTCCATCGGAACTTACACGTTCTATAAGGCCTCTTTGAGCGGCACCGTTGCACTACCGGATAGCCTGACTCAACTGGGTGCGAGTGCATTCAGTGGATGTGAAAAGGTCGAAGCCATTCAGATCGGCTCAGGGCTCACAGATATCCCTAAGGATGCTTTCGATGGTTGTAAACCAAAAACGATCACGGTAAACAATCGTCGGGAGGATGTGCACATCCCGGAAATCGATGGGGTTACCGTCACATATACCATCCCGTCTCTGACGGCTGACAACGACAAAGTCTCCAATACAGAAGGTGCCTTGAGCTTACAGCAGGCGGTCGATCAGGCAAATGGAACGCCAGTCACCATTGAAAAAGACATTCGTTTGGATGAACCCGTTAGGATAGCCGCAGGGCAGCGGGTCGAAATCACTGCAAATACGAACTGCAACATTTTTGGCAATAAGGACAAGGATCTTACGAATCTGTTTGTGGTGGAACCAGGCGGTGAGCTTTCGCTGACCGGCGCGCTGACATTGGGCGGCTGGAACAATACCGGCAGCATTCTTGTTAATCATGGCAAAACGACGATAGATGGCAATGTTGTAATCGAAAAGTCCACTCTGGAAGGGAACGACGTGGGCGTTATTGAGGACAACGGCTCAAGTGCAGAACTCATTTTGGAGAACGGCACCATCCAGAACCATAAGATCCGCGGTGCACTCAGCGCCTCGATCCGAGTCACAGAAGGCGCATCGTTTACCATGAATGGGGGCACCATTCAGGCCAACATCGCGAATACCTCTTCCAGCGATTCCTCCTCCCCCGCAGTACTGCTGCTGGGTGCAAGCACGTTTACCATGAACGGAGGCTCCATCTGCAACAACAGCGGCCAATGTGGAACAGCTGTTTACCTTACGGCTTCCAGCAATGCCGCAAAAGCCCGTTTTACGATGAATGGCGGATCCCTAAGCAACAATGAAAGCCGCTCGTATACGCCGAACTCCACACCTACGGGTGCTGTTTTTGTAAAGTACTCCGCAGAGTTTGTTTTGAACGATGGCACCATTACCGGCAACTGTGCCCACGACGGAGCCGGTGGCGGTGTGGCAGTTATGGATGAATTGCCAACGGAAGAACATGGCACCGCCTTTACGATGAACGGCGGTACCATCTCGAACAATACAGCATCGGGGTATCGTTGTTCCGGCGGCGGCATTTACTCCTGCTCGAATTATGTCTCTTTGCTGGGAGGACGAATCGAGAACAACTCCGCCTACGATGGCGGCGGCGTCTACAGTGAGGGCAATACCGAAATCTATACGACCCTGCACATTGAGAACGCTCTGATCACGGGGAATACTGCGGACCAAGGCGGCGGTCTGTGGTTCTGCCCCACAGGTGATGCGAAGCTGTATATGCAGGATGGTGCCGTGATCTATGGGAATACGGCAGCATCGGCAGGCGACGACTTCGCTTCGCCAGAGGTTGCGACAGGCGCAGGCGGAAACTAATAGGTAACGTCCAATTCTTCAAAAACTTAAGCATCGTCGTACATTTTAACTTCGAAGCACAAAGTAACGGAGATTTCGGGAGAAAAGCTACCATTAAACCGAAAAAAACACAAAACTTAAGTGTAAATCATGAGTTTTCTGCAAAATTCTACTACATTTGCACCGTATTATAGATATGAAACTGAATAGACCGTACATATTATACATATTTATTTGCCTCTGGCTACTTTTTCTACCCTCATGTACCAACCACTTATGGGGGAAGGATTTCGTAGTAGTTATTGACGCCGGACATGGTGGACATGATCCTGGTGCTATAGGCAAAATCTCGAAAGAGAAAAATATCAATTTGAACGTTGCCCTGAAAGTGGGAAATCTAATCAAGAGAAACTGCGACGACGTCAAAGTGATCTACACCCGTAGCAAAGATGTCTTTATTCCTTTGGACCGACGGGCAGAAATTGCAAACAACGCAAAGGCGGATCTCTTTATTTCCATTCACACCAACGCACTGGCAAACAACCGTACAGCCAAAGGAGCTTCAACCTGGACGCTGGGTTTGGCCAAATCAGACGCTAACCTGGAAGTTGCCAAACGGGAGAACTCCGTTATCCTTTACGAAAGTGATTATAAAACAAGATATGCTGGTTTCAATCCGAACTCTGCCGAATCATATATTATATTTGAGTTCATGCAGGACAAATATATGGAGCAGAGCGTACACTTGGCCTCGCTGATGCAAAAACAGTTCCACCAAACCTGTAAACGGGCAGACCGGGGAGTGCATCAAGCTGGATTCCTCGTCTTAAAAGCAAGTGCGATGCCAAGCATTCTTATAGAATTAGGATTTATTTCTACTCCGGAAGAAGAACGCTATCTGAATTCCGAAGAAGGGGCCGGAAGTATGGCCAAAGGTATTTACCGGGCTTTCCTGAATTACAAGCGAGAACATGAGTTACGCCTTACGGGAGTCAGCAAAACGAATCTCCCAACCGAGCAGGAAGAGGACAACGCCCCGAAAATTGCCCAAAAGGATACTGAAAGCATAAACACAGCTCCTCAACAGCAAGAATTACTAGCTGAAGCAAAAACAAAACCTGCCGCAACGGCAAAAACAACGCCGAAACGCCCAATTGTGGTAGAAAATGCAACCAATGACAGTGAAATTACGTTTAAGATACAGATACTCACTGCTTCCAAGCCTCTCGCCAAAAACGACAAACGGCTGAAAGGACTGAAAGACGTAGATTATTATAAGGAAGGGGGAATATACAAATATACGTATGGAGCCTCCGCCGATTACAACAAAGTGTTGCGTACAAAGCGCACCATTACGGCACAATTCAAAGACGCCTTCATCGTCGCTTTCCGGAACGGTGAGAAAATGAACGTCAATGAAGCGATTGCCGAATTCAAGAAAAGAAAAATAAATAAAAGATAAAATGAAGTACATTACAAAAGAAGTCAGAATAGGTATTGCAGGTATCGTTGCACTATGTGTGCTTATATATGGAATCAACTGGCTGAAAGGTATACACATGTTTCAGCCTTCCAGCTATTTCTATGCCAAATTTGAAAACGTAAACGGACTCACTAAATCAAGCCCGGTATTTGCCGACGGTGTCCGTGTAGGTATTGTACGCGACATCTATTATGATTATGCCAAACCTGGAAATGTGATTGTTGAAGTAGAACTGGACACCGAGTTGCGGATTCCTAAAGGAAGTACCGCCGAACTCGTATCCGAACTTATGGGAGGCGTACGTATGAATATTCTCCTGGCAAACAACCCACGTGAAAAATATGCCGTAGGAGATACTATCCCCGGCACAATGAACAACGGCATGATGGAAAGCGCAGCAAAACTGATACCGAAAGTGGAAGAGATGCTGCCTAAGTTGGACTCTATCCTCATCTCCCTAAACAATATCTTAGGTGACAAGAGCATTCCTGCCACTCTGCACTCAATAGAAAAAACAACCGCCAACCTGGCAGTAGTCAGTTCACAAGTGAAAGGACTAATGAGCAACGATATTCCTCAACTCACAAGTAAACTGAATACCATCGGAGACAACTTTGTGGTCATCAGCGGAAATTTGAAAGAAATAGATTATGCAGCCACTTTCAAAAAAATAGACGAAACACTGGCTAACGTAAAAATACTTACAGAGAAATTAAACAGCAAAGACAACACGCTCGGTCTGCTCTTCAACGACCCGACTTTATACAATAATCTGAACGCTACAACAGAAAATGCAGCCAGCTTATTAGAGGACCTGAAAGAGCATCCGAAACGGTACGTTCACTTCTCATTATTCGGCAAGAAAGATAAGTAGCAAATTCTTGTTATATAGATTTCATCTAAATAACAAGGAGCTTTCAAAAGAAAGTAGATTGCTCTTCAAATGTCTATCTATAAACCGAAATAATATTCCCGTACAAACGTACAAAGATGAGAAAAAACGCTAAATTTAAGCATATAAGACATTAATATACAAATACTTACAAAATCGCAAGAGAGGGTTAGCTGACAGTGTCCGACAACAAATACATAAGTCATTGAAAGTAAACACATTATTGTTCGCATGAAAAAAACAAGAAAAAATAGATTTGTTTTTTCCGAATAAGATTCCCAATTTTGCAAACGTAGAAGTTTTGCTTAATTAATAAATGTATTAAAAGTTACTATGATTGAATCAAATCATGTCGTACTTTGGAACCGCTGTCTCGACGTAATTAAAGACAATGTTCCTGAGACGACATATAATACTTGGTTTGCCCCTATTGTTCCGTTGAAATATGAGGACAAAACTTTAATCTTACAGATCCCGAGCCAGTTTTTCTATGAAATTCTGGAAGAGAGATTTGTAGATCTAATACGCAAGACATTATATAAGGTCATTGGCGAAGGCACCAAGTTGATGTACAATGTCATGGTGGACAAGACTTCGATTCCGAATCAAACCGTGAATCTCGAAGCAAGCAATCGTTCTACCGCTGTTACCCCTAAAAGTATAATCGGAGGAAACAAAGCTCCCAGCTTCTTACAGGCTCCTGCCGTTCAAGATTTGGACCCGCATTTGAATCCCAATTATAATTTTGAGAACTTCATTGAAGGATACAGCAATAAACTTTCAAGAAGTGTAGCAGAAGCTGTAGCGCAAAAACCGGGAGGGACCGCTTTCAACCCGTTATTTCTTTATGGAGCATCCGGAGTGGGAAAGACACACCTGGCAAACGCAATAGGCACGAAAATCAAAGAGATTTATCCAGAGAAAAGAGTATTGTACGTTTCGGCACATTTGTTCCAGGTACAATATACGGATTCTGTACGCAATAACACGACCAATGACTTTATTAATTTTTATCAGACGATCGATGTATTAATCATTGATGATATTCAGGAGTTTGCCGGTGTCACCAAGACTCAAAACAACTTCTTCCATATCTTCAATCATTTACACCAGAATGGCAAACAGCTCATATTAACTTCAGACCGTGCTCCTGTATTGTTGCAAGGTATTGAAGAACGCCTCTTGACCCGTTTCAAATGGGGAATGGTAGCCGAGCTTGAAAAGCCGACGGTAGAACTTCGCAAAAACATTCTACGCAACAAGATACACCGCGACGGATTACAATTCCCGCCGGAAGTGATCGATTATATTGCCGAAAATGTGAATGAAAGTGTACGCGATCTGGAAGGTATCGTCATTGCTATCATGGCTCGTTCCACTATTTTCAACAAAGAAATAGATTTGGATTTGGCACAACACATTGTACATGGCGTGGTTCATAACGAAACGAAAGCGGTTACCATCGATGATATCCTCAAAGTGGTATGCAAACATTTTGATCTGGAACCGTCTGCCATACATACAAAATCCAGAAAAAGGGAAGTCGTTCAAGCACGACAGATTGCCATGTATCTAGCTAAAAACCACACAGACTTTTCAACTTCTAAGATAGGTAAGTTTATCGGTAACAAAGACCATGCAACGGTACTTCACGCCTGCAAAACCGTAAAAGGACAATTGGAGGTAGACAAAAGCTTTAGTGCAGAAGTACAGGAAATAGAATCGTTACTGAAAAAGAGAAACTGAAATTAAGTATTAAGTATAAAGTATTACCCTGGTGCGAAACCGTATAATAAAGCCTGTCCGCATGGATAATACTTTATACTTAATACTTGAAAAATACTTAATACTTATTTCAAGAATCCTTGCTGGCGAAGTACTTTCAATAGATTTTCGGACATAAATTCGTTATCTTTCTTTGTGTAACGCACGTCCGTAAAGACTTGAGCCAATGTTTCTTTTTTATTTTCTTCGATAAACTGCTTGTTTTCCGGCAATGATTCTTTGTAGGCATAAAGTTTATCTATTTCTTCCGGTGTATAGTCGTGATATTTTTCATCGTGCACGGCAGCTTCCAAAGACAAACGATCTACTTGTGCGGGAATACCATCCGGATAGCCTACCGTTATTGTGGTGAGAGGGAATACCAGTTCGGGGAGTTGGAGGGTATCAATAATCATTTGAGGATTATAAGTGGTAGTTCCCAAATAACAAATGCCGAGTCCTGCTTCTTCCGCCAGTGTACAAAAAGTCTGTGCAACAAGCAAAGTATCCATAGACGCATTCATAAAAGACATTAAATTATCGTAGCCCGGCACTGCTTTCCGCTGTTCACACCATTTGCTGAAACGACGGAAATCAGCACAAAAAGTCAATACGACCGGAGCATTTTTTACCATCGGCTGATTGAAGTGAGCAGGCGAAAGTTTCTCCTTCATTTCCGCATCGCGAGTCACAATCACACTATAAAGTTGCATCCCACCCATCGTAGAAGCACTGGAAAGAGGTTTCAAGCAAATCATTTAACAAACTCGGATTTATATCTTAGGCAGATATTCCGGATAGTTCTTCTGTCTTTACGGTTTCAAACATATCCTTTTTTTTGCAAAGATATAAAAAGAAAAAAATATTCCACCACACTAGCGAAATAGAATAGTTTTCTTTTTGGAGAACTTTAACCTTTGAACAAATTTCAATTCCAACTGTTTATCAAAGACTTAGCATAAACAAATGGAAAACTTGCAACCTGTTAATAAATTAATTCATTTTTATTTTGATAGATGAAAAAACATTCTTAGCTTTGCGCCTACATTTGTTAACGATAAGTAAACTTCTACATATTACTTATTAAAAACGAGATTTAACACAAATTGAATCGTGGAAAAACAGATTTATTCTTACGACGAAGCCTATGAAGAATCTTTACGATATTTTCAAGGCGACGAGCTTGCTGCAAGGGTTTGGGTAAACAAATACGCAGTAAAGGATTCTTTCGGTAATATCTATGAAAAATCCCCGGAAGACATGCATTGGAGAATTGCAAATGAAGTGGCACGCGTAGAATCGAAGTATCCAAATGCGTTGACAGCAAAAGAACTGTATGATTTACTGGATCACTTCAAGTACATCGTCCCCCAAGGTAGTCCGATGACAGGAATCGGTAACGACTATCAGGTTGCTTCACTATCCAACTGCTTCGTTATCGGAGTGGATGGCGCAGCCGACTCTTATGGCGCTATTATCAAAATCGACGAAGAACAGGTACAACTGATGAAAAGACGCGGTGGTGTAGGTCACGACTTATCACACATCCGTCCGAAAGGTTCTCCCGTTAAAAACTCGGCGTTGACTTCAACCGGTCTTGTTCCATTCATGGAGCGCTATTCGAATTCCACTCGTGAAGTAGCTCAAGACGGACGTCGCGGTGCATTGATGTTGAGCGTGTCTATCAAGCATCCGGATTCGGAAGCATTCATTGATGCCAAGATGACCGAAGGCAAAGTGACCGGAGCAAACGTTTCTGTCAAGTTGGACGACGCTTTCATGCAGGCTGCCGTAGACGAAAAACCGTATGTACAGCAATATCCTATCGACTCTGCCCAACCTACATTCACCAAGGAAATCGACGCTTCTACCTTGTGGAAGAAAATCGTTCACAATGCATGGAAATCGGCAGAACCGGGCGTTTTGTTCTGGGATACGATTATCCGTGAATCTGTGCCTGATTGTTATGCAGACCTGGGTTACAGAACGGTATCTACCAACCCATGCGGAGAAATCCCTCTATGTCCTTACGATTCTTGCCGCTTATTGGCTATCAATCTATATTCTTATGTGATAAATCCGTTCAAACCGGATGCTTATTTTGATTTCGACCTGTTCCAAAAACACGTGGCTCTCGCTCAACGGATCATGGACGATATTATCGACCTCGAACTAGAGAAGATCGAACGTATCATGACCAAGATTGACGAAGATCCGGAAAACGAAGAAGTGAAACATGCGGAACGTGCACTTTGGGAGAAAATCTATAAGAAGAGCGGACAAGGTCGTCGTACCGGCGTAGGTATCACTGCAGAAGGTGATATGCTTGCTGCATTAGGATTGCGTTACGGAACGGAAGAAGCAACGGAATTCTCTGAAAAAGTACACAAGACAGTAGCTCTCGGTGCCTATCGTTCTTCAGTGGAAATGGCCAAAGAACGCGGTGCCTTCGAAATATACAATAGCGAACGTGAACAGAACAATCCGTTCATCCAACGCCTGGCAGCAGCTGATCCGAAACTATATGAGGACATGAAGAAATATGGTCGCCGCAACATTGCCTGCCTGACGATTGCTCCAACCGGAACGACCAGTTTGATGACGCAGACCACTTCGGGTATCGAGCCTGTATTCCTGCCTGTTTACAAACGTAGAAGAAAGGTGAACCCGAACGATACGAATGTGCATGTAGACTTTGTAGACGAAACAGGGGACGCATTTGAAGAATACATCGTATTCCATCATAAATTTGTTACTTGGATGGAAGCTAACGGATACGACCCGGCCAGACGTTACACCCAGGAAGAGATTGACGAACTGGTTGCCAAATCTCCTTATTACAAAGCGACTTCTAACGATGTCGACTGGTTGATGAAGGTGAAGATGCAGGGAAGAATCCAGAAATGGGTAGACCACTCTATCAGCGTAACCATCAATCTGCCGAACGATGTGGACGAGGATTTAGTAAACCGCCTGTATGTAGAGGCATGGAAATCCGGCTGTAAAGGTTGTACCGTATATCGTGACGGTTCACGCTCTGGAGTGCTGATCTCTACGAAATCGGATAAAGACAAGAAAGAAGGACTTCCTCCTTGCAAACCGCCTACAGTTGTAGAGGTACGTCCGAGAATATTGGAAGCAGACGTTGTCCGTTTCCAGAACAACAAGGAAAAATGGGTAGCTTTTGTCGGATTATTGGACGGACACCCCTATGAAATATTCACTGGTTTGCAAGATGACGACGAAGGTATCTTGCTGCCTAAGAGCGTGACTTGCGGACGTATCATCAAAAATGTGGATGAAGACGGTACCAAACGTTACGACTTCCAATTCGAGAACAAACGCGGATATAAGACGACCATTGAAGGATTGTCAGAGAAGTTCAACAAGGAATACTGGAACTATGCAAAATTGATTTCCGGCGTGCTTCGCTACCGGATGCCGATTGAACAGGTTATCAAACTGGTTGGCTCTCTGCAATTGAACAGTGAAAGTATCAACACTTGGAAAAACGGTGTAGAACGTGCATTGAAGAAGTATATTCAGGATGGAACGGAAGCCAAAGGTAAGAAGTGCCCGAACTGTGGCAACGAGACATTGGTTTATCAGGAAGGCTGTCTGATTTGTACGACTTGCGGCGCTTCCAGATGTGGATAATAGTCCTACGTATGTTAATTAATATATAAACAAAAGATTAAAAGGAGTCCGGTGCGGCTCCTTTTATTTTTTATTCAAAAAAATGTCTTATACTTGCAGTGTCTTACATATACAATCAAAATCTAATATATATGATTCTATCATTTAATATTGAATACCGCACCAATTGGGGAGAAGAAGTAAGGATTTCCGGCTTATTTCCGGAATCAATTCCTTTACACACCACCGATGGTATCTATTGGACGGCAGAACTTGAGCTTAAAGTCCCTCAAGAAGGGATGACTATCAATTATAGCTATCAGATAGAGCAAAACGGAATAGTTATCCGCAAGGAATGGGACAGTTTTTCGAGATCTATTTTCTTATCAGGTAGTTCCAGGAAGATATACAGAATCAATGATTGCTGGAAAAATATTCCGGAACAACTGTATCTTTATAGTTCTGCTTTTACAGAAGCCTTACTGGCACATCCTGAAAAAGAGAATATCCCGCAAAGATATAAGAAGGGACTGGTTATCAAGGCCTACGCCCCACGTATCAACAAAGATTATTGCCTGGCAATTTGTGGCAACCAGAAATCATTAGGTCACTGGGACCCGGAGAAAGCGGTGTTGATGAGTGATACCAATTTCCCGGAATGGCAGATAGAGCTGGACGCCAGCAAACTAAAATATCCGCTGGAATATAAATTCATCCTCTACAACAAACAGGAAAAGAAAGCAGACTGCTGGGAGAAAAACCCTAACCGCTATCTGGCAGACCCGGAACTGAAAACCAACGAAACGCTCGTGATTTCCGACCGATATGTTTATTTCGACATTCCCGCATGGAAAGGGGCAGGAATCGCTATACCCGTATTTTCTTTAAAATCAGAGAAAAGTTTCGGAGTAGGTGATTTCGGCGACTTGAAACGTATGGTCGACTGGGCAGTAAATACTCGCCAGAAAGTTATTCAGATTTTACCGGTCAACGACACCACCATGACTCATGCATGGACGGACTCTTATCCTTATAACAGCATTTCTATTTATGCTTTCCATCCGATGTATGCGGATATCAGGCAAATGGGAACTCTGAAAGATAAAGAAGCGGCATCGAAATTCAGCAAGAAACAAAAGGAACTGAACAGCCTCCCTGCTATTGACTACGAAGCGGTCAACCAAACTAAATGGGAGTTTTTCAACTTACTGTTCCGACAGGAAGGAGAAAAGGTATTGGCTTCCAAAGGTTTCAAAGATTTCTTTGAAACGAACAAGGAATGGCTGCAACCTTATGCAGTCTTTAGTTATCTGCGCGATGCCTACAAAACGCCCAATTTCCGCAAATGGCCGAGACACTCTGTTTACCAAGCGGAAGATATAGAAAAAATGTGCCAACCGAGAACGGCAGATTATCCTCACATCTCGTTGTATTATTATATCCAGTATCATCTGCACCTGCAATTGTTGTCTGCAACTGAATATGCCCGCCAACACGGTGTCGTATTAAAGGGGGATATTCCGATTGGTATCAGCCGCAACAGCGTGGAAGCCTGGACAGAACCTCATTACTTCAATCTAAACGGACAAGCGGGTGCTCCGCCCGATGATTTCTCGATCAACGGGCAAAACTGGGGATTCCCCACATACAACTGGGATGTCATGGAAAAAGACGGATACCGCTGGTGGATGAAGCGTTTTCAGAAAATGGCGGAATACTTCGATGCTTACCGGATCGATCATATCCTCGGGTTCTTCCGTATTTGGGAAATACCAATGCACGCTGTACACGGATTGTTAGGTCAGTTTGATCCTTCTTTACCGATGAGCCGGGAAGAAATCGAAAGTTATGGTCTAACGTTCCGGGATGAATATCTGCTACCATTCATCCATGAATCTTTCCTCGGACAGTTGTTCGGACCGCATACCCATTTAGTCAAACAGGATTTCCTTGAATCGGTTGATAACTCCGGACTTTATCGGATGAAACCGGGATTCGAAACACAACGGGAGGTAGAGCAATTCTTCGCCGGTAGAAATGATGAAGATAGTGTGTGGATTCGGGAAGGGCTTTATTCATTAATCAGCAACGTCTTATTTGTTGCGGATAAGAAAGAGGAAGGTAAATACCACCCGCGCATCGGTGTGCAACGGGATTTCGTATTCCGGTCGCTGAACGAAGAAGAGAAAAATGCGTTTAACAGACTATACGACCAGTATTATTATCACCGGCACAACGAGTTCTGGTATCAACAGGCTATGAAGAAGTTACCTCAACTGACACAATCAACCCGCATGTTGGTTTGTGGAGAAGATTTGGGGATGATTCCTGCTTGTGTGTCGTCGGTGATGAATGATCTCCGGATTCTTAGTCTGGAAATTCAGCGGATGCCTAAGAATCCGATGCATGAATTCGGGCATTTAAATGAGTATCCGTACCGGTCTGTCTGCACAATCTCCACTCACGATATGTCTACGTTGCGTGGCTGGTGGGAAGAAGATTATCAACAGACCCAACGTTACTATAATGCAACGTTAGGACATTATGGAGTTGCACCGACAACTGCCACCCCGGAGTTGTGCGAGGAAATCGTACGCAACCATCTCAACAGTAATTCCATTCTCTGTATCTTGTCTTTCCAGGATTGGTTATCGATAGACGGGAAATGGAGAAATCCGAATGTGGCGGAAGAGCGAATTAATGTTCCATCCAATCCACGAAACTACTGGAGATACCGGATGCATCTCACTCTGGAACAGTTGATGAAAGCAAAAACACTTAATGATAAGATTAGCGAATTGATTAAATACACAGGAAGAGATCTGAATAAATAGAATAAAAGGTACAAGTAACTTTCAAAAAGGATATTTTCCGGACACTACCGACGCGGATAACACTAGATTAAGAACGCTAAAAATCTATGTGATCCGCGTCATTCGTTTTTCAAGGATATATTGATAACAGAGGTAAAATAAGGAGTTTCAAAACATAGTCAACCATTTTTTTCGCAATAATATCATTACTATATATCATACTTTTTCGCTTTTCGCATCATTCGTTTATTTTTTCAATGTTCCTCTTTTTATTCCGATTTATAAAGTATCTTTGCGCCGAAAAAGAGAAATTAAAAGAGATAATGGAAGGCAACCAGAGCAGACGTATCGATTTTGTGGACTTAACCAAAGGAGTCTGCATTATCCTTGTGGTAATGGCACACGTTGGAGGGGCCTTCGAACAACTGGATACGAATTCGATGTTATCCTGTTTCCGCATGCCGCTTTACTTCTTTATCTCGGGAGTGTTTTTCAAATCATACGAAGGCCTGCTCGGATTCATCCTACGAAAATAAACAAATTGATTATTCCTTTTCTTTTCTTCTATCTAAGTGCATTTCTAATGAAATACATTGTTTGGAAGATTGCTCCGGGGGTATTTCAACTGCCTGTGTCGTGGAATGAACTCTTAGTTGTATTTCATGGACACGACCTTATCAAGTTCAATCCACCGATCTGGTTTCTACTCGCATTATTCAATTGCAACATCCTGTTTTATCTAATTCACTTTCTGCGCGAAAAGCATCTGCTTGTCATGTTCGCTGTGACAATCCTGATTGGTTGCGCAGGATTTTATCTCGGAAAATTACAGATAGAGTTACCCCTGTATATAGATGTTTCCATGACTGCCCTCCCCTTCTATGTAGCCGGTTTCTGGATCCGACGGTATAATTTCTTTCTATATCCCAGCCATCGTTTCGACAAACTGATACCGGTTTTTGTTGTATTGGCACTGGTGGTAATGTACTTTACCGCTACCACATTGGGTATGCGTACTAACAATTATACGGGAAATATTTTTCAAGTATATATCGCTGCGTTTGCAGGAATATTTATGATTATGTTACTTTGCAAAAATGTGAAAAAAATAAAGGTTATCTCTTACTTAGGGCAGATATTCGATCATCACCTTGAGTATTCATGGACCGATACTTCATTTTTAGGTCATTGTCAGCCGTTATATTCACAATAGTTGGGCACAGGCAAGCGCACTTCTGCTTATAACATTAAGCATCTGCCTTCTGCTCACACCCGTCTTTCTTAAAGTGATTCCACAAATGGTTGCACAGAAAGACCTGTTAAAAGTCAAACAAGATCACACTAAAAAGACAATATATGAAGATAAACAGTAGCTATATCCTTTTGAAAGAAATTCGTTGTTACGCCTATCATGGTGTCGCACCGCAAGAAAATCTGATTGGGAATGAATATCTCATTGACCTGAAACTGAAAGTAGATATCAGCAAAGCTGCCCGGACAGATGAAGTTACCGACACCGTCAACTATGCTGAAGTACATCAGGTGATAGAAAATGAAATGGCTGTTCCCTCAAAATTGCTGGAACACGTTAGCGGACGGATTATACAAAAGCTCTTTGACCAATTACCCCTGTATTGAAGAAATCGAACTCCGGCTTTCCAAACGAAACCCACCGATGGGAGCAGATATAGAGTCTGCAGGAATTGAGCTACACTGCAGCAGGAAATAAGATAATCACAACTGGAAATGAAACATAAATGACGAAATGCAGATAATACGATATTAATAAAGTAATCCGTATCATCTGCATTCCTTTTTAAGCAAGATCTGCTTCTATTTTCACAGCCGTAAACTACCGGCTTATTTTCTCTTCTTTTTTCTTCGATTTACCGATTCGACAGCCTCCGTCACCACAGGTTTATCCTGGAAACGTTTCGTATAACTGGAATAGTCCGGATGAATACGTTCGTAATCAGGATCCATAAATAACGGACTGGAAATAATATGATCTGCCGTAGAACGGTTACAACAGAAAACTATATTTTCTACACCGGCCAAACGGGTTAATGCTTTCACATCCGTATCATGCGGTTGCAGTGTCATGGGATCCGTGAAGAAAAAGAGATAATCAATCTGCCCATCCACAATACGTGACCCCATCTGTTGGTCACCACCTAACGGACCTGATTTTAAAATCGTAAAATCCCACTCTTCATCAGGATGTTTCTCCTTCAATGCTTCCAATATCAAAGTACCTGTAGTACCCGTACAGTAGAATTTATTACCCATCAACAGTTCCGAGTTCCACAGCACCCATTCGATGAGGTCTTTTTTCCATTGCATCGTGTGCTACCAGCCCGATGCCTCTTCTAACCTTTGATTCCATTTGCTATCCTTTTAAATCCGACAATTGAGAGAACCGTCTGCATCCTCTCGCATAAAACTGCCACAAGATACTACTTTTTGTCCGTTCAGGTATCGGATTCAAAGTTTTTTTCTCATATTCTCTTCACGGGATAAAGAAAATGACGGACATAGTTGTTTATACTCTTTCCGCGCACGTATCACAGCACGAGCATTGTCCCAGTGCCCTTGCAACAAGAAATTAAACGCTGCCACATAATCGAGACAGGCCCGGATACGCATCACTTTATTTAACTCCTTCTGTGGAAGATTCTTATAGAGCATGACAAGATTATTACGGAAATTAAGAAAAGTCTTACGAGGATTCTCTTTTTTAAGAGTAGCTCCTCCTACATGATAGACAATACTTTGAGGTACACAGACAATCTCACGATTCCGCGAACGAAGTCGCCAGCACAAATCTATTTCTTCCATGTGAGCAAAAAAATCGTCCATCCAATCCTCCTACATTCACATAATCAGTGTGCCGGATAAACAACGCTGCCCCCGTTGCCCAAAAAACAGGAATCACCGTATCATATTGGCCTTCATCCTTCTCCACAACTCCCATTATACGTCCCCTGCAGAAAGGATAACCATATTTATCAATAAAGCCACCAGCCGCTCCGGCATATTCAAAATATTCTTTTTGTCGTTGACTTCGTATCTTCGGCTGACACGCAGCCACCTCCGGATGAGCATCCAAATAAGCAATCATTGGTTCCAGCCAATGCTCCGTCACCTCGACATCTGAATTCAAAAGAACTACATATTCTGCGTCGACCTGCTGCAATGCCCAATTATATCCATCGGCAAAGCCATAATTTTGGTCGAGCACAATCGTTCTGACAGAAGGAAATTCCTGTTGAAGCAAACTCACAGAAGTGTCCGTAGAGCCATTGTCAGCTACACAGACCTCAACCCCCTCCCCCTCTGAATAGCGGACGACGGACGGAAGAAAAGTACGAAGCATATCGCACCCGTTCCAATTCAAGATTACAACTGAAACCTTCATCATTATTCTTTCTTCTTATTCAATTCCTTCTGTTCCAGCTGATCAGCCTCTTCTTTGGTTAATTTCCAGCGTTTATGAGACCATAACCAGTATGCCGGTTCCCTGCGAATCGTTTGCTCCAACCTATGGGCAAACATTTCCGTGATTTCTCCTTCTCTTGTTTCTTTCGGTGTTTCCGTCATTAACTTGAACTCCGCTTCACAATACCCTCTACGCTTCTTACTAAGCTCACAATAAAAAACAGGAAAGTTCATCATTTTAGCAATACGCTCCGCACCATCCAGGAAAGCCGTCTCCTGCCCCAAAAAAGTAGTCCAGTATTTATCATACCCACTGGGCCATTGATCGGTAATCAGCCCAACTACCATCTTTTTCCCATCACGTTTCAACTTAATAATTTCACGTGCTGTAGAATGTTTCGGGATATTATATCCCCCGAAACGAGAACGAATACGTTTAAATAATTCGTCCAGATATTTATCTCTCAATGGTTTATAAACTTGCACAGGGACATCTTCCGGTTTCATGATTGATCCCATACCTATTAACCACTCATAATTGGCGTAATGAGGAATCATTACTATAATACCTCCATACTTTTCAGTTAGTTCCAGATATTGCTCCGTATTCTTATAAGTCATTCTTGCACAAAGCTCTTCGGCAGACATATGCAACAATTTCAAATCTTCAAGCATATAATCCGACAAATAGCGATAAAACTTGCGTTCTATCTGTAATCTCTCCGCATCAGTTTTTTCCGGAAATGATCTCAATAGATTTCCCCGAACTACTTTCCGACGATATTTTCCAACACGATACATCAGCAGATAATTTAAATCCGAAAGCATATATAAAATCCGGAACGGAAGAGCTGAAAACAGCCACATTCCACTGTATACCAACCAATAGATAAGTTTTGATCTCATAACTTATATCAAAATTGTACCTTTAAGTGCTGTCATCTCCTCATTAAACTCTCCCAGACGTACATTAACTACCTGATTATCCAGCGAGTCATCACTTTCCACCTCTACACGAATATAATTCTCCGTAAATCCATGCATCGGAGCACCAGTTTTCGATTTTTCCATCAATACCGGCATTGTCTGCCCGATATGACATGCATAAAAAGCCTGTGTCTTTTGGTCCGATAGTGTCAACAGACGTTGACTACGTTGATGCTTCTCTTCCGGAGAAACCACATATTCTATTTTTAAGGCTTGCGTTCCAGGACGTTCGGAATAGCTAAACACATGCAACTGCGTCACATCCAGTCCATCAATAAACTGATAAGCCTGTTCAAAGTATTCGGGCGTTTCTCCACGGGTTCCCACAATCACGTCCACTCCGATAAAAGCATCCGGCATCACCTCTTTTATCTTCCTTACTTTCGAAGCAAAAAGAGCAGTGTCATAACGACGGCGCATTAGCTGCAAAACCTCATCACAACCGGATTGCAAAGGGATATGAAAATGAGGCATAAAACTGCGGGAGTGAGACACAAACTCAATAATCGCATCAGTCAACAGATTGGGTTCTATGGAAGAGATACGATAACGTTCGATTCCTTTAACCTGATCCAATGCTTTTACTAAATCAAAGAAACTCTCTCCTGTTGTTTTGCCAAAGTCTCCGATATTCACTCCGGTCAGAACAATTTCTTTTCCTCCCTCGGCAGCCGCTTGACGGGCCTGTTCAACCATGGAAGCAATAGTCCCGTTACGACTTCGTCCCCGGGCAAAAGGAATCGTGCAATAAGAACAAAAGTAATCGCATCCATCCTGCACCTTCAAAAAGAAACGGGTACGGTCTCCCCGTGAACACGAGGGAGAGAATGAACGGATATCTTTGGTCGTCGTAGTGATAGCTTCTCCTTTTTCATGCTTTTGGAGGTCGCCCAGATATTGAAGCAATTCTCCTTTCTGTTCCGCTCCCAACACTACGTCCACTCCATCTATCTTTGCCACATCACCGGGCTTCAATTGCGCATAACATCCGGTCACTACCACAAAAGCACCAGGGTGTTGTTTTACCAGACGATGAATCGCTTGCCGGCATTTCTTATCCGCCATCTCCGTCACCGAACAGGTATTTACCACACAGATATCAGCTTTCTCTCCTTTACGCGCAGTCCGAACTCCTACCTCACGCAGAATTTTACCAATAGTTGAAGTCTCTGAAAAATTTAATTTGCAGCCTAAAGTATAATAAACGGCTGTCTTATTTTGAAATACAGTGGTATCTATCATAAGCTGTTATAAACACATTAACTTTGCAAAGTTACACATTATTATTAGTAAAACGCTTTTGGATACGAAAGTTTATTCCTATTTTTGCACAATTCACTAAAAAACGTGCAATGATTAAAGAGAATTTCATTAAACTATACGAAAATAGTTTCCGTGAAAATTGGGATCTACCTTGTTACACAGATTATGGAGAAGATACCCAATATACTTATGGGGAGGTAGCTGAAAAAATCGCCCGTTTACATCTGTTATTCAAACATTGTAGCCTCCGCAGAGGGGATAAGATTTCAGTTATCGGCAAAAACAACGCTCACTGGTGCATCGCCTATATGGCAACCATCACGTATGGAGCAATCATTGTTCCCATCCTTCAAGACTTTACCCCCAACGATATTCATCATATCGTCAATCATTCCGAATCTGTATTTCTGTTCACCAGCGACAGCATTTGGGACAATCTGGAAGAGGAAAAATTAGCCGGATTACGAGGCGTATTCTCACTGACCGATTTCCGGTGTCTTTATCAGCGTGACGGAGAAACCATACAGAAGTTTCTGAAAAATACCGATAAAGAGATGCATTCTTTGTATCCGAAAGGATTTACCCGTGAAGATGTTCAGTATACCACTTTATCCAATGATAAAGTGATGCTGTTAAACTACACTTCCGGAACCACTGGTTTCAGTAAAGGTGTAATGCTGACAGGAAACAATCTTGCCGGTAACGTCACTTTTGGTATTCGTACCGAACTCCTTAAAAAGGGGATAAAGTGCTGTCTTTCCTTCCCCTCGCTCACGCATACGGTTGTGCATTTGACTTTCTGACAGCGACCGCTGTCGGCACTCACGTCACTTTGCTTGGAAAAACACCTTCTCCCAAGATTATAATGAAAGCTTTTGAAGAAGTGAAACCTAACCTTATAATTACTGTCCCGCTAGTAATCGAAAAGATATATAAGAATATTATCCAGCCGCTCATTAATAAAAAAGGAATGAAGTGGGCACTCAATATTCCTCTGCTCGACACCCAAATCTACAACCAGATACGCAAAAGACTAATTGATGCACTGGGAGGCCGGTTTAAGGAAATCATTATCGGCGGTGCCGCTATGGACAAGGAAGTAGAAGAATTCTTCTACAAAATTAAATTCCCTTTTACTATAGGTTACGGTATGACGGAATGTGGCCCACTAATCAGCTATGCCCCTTGGGATGAATTTGTACTAGGCTCTTCCGGAAAGATTCTGGATATAATGGAAGCACGTATCTATAAAGAAAACCCTGAAGCAGAAACCGGAGAAATCCAGGTTCGGGGAGAGAATGTGATGGTGGGCTATTACAAGAATCAGGAAGCAACGCAGGAAGTATTCACGCAGGACGGCTGGCTACGCACCGGTGATCTCGGTTCCATGGACAGCAACGGAAATATTTTCATCCGGGGACGCCTCAAGACCATGATCTTAAGTTCAAGCGGACAGAACATCTTCCCCGAAGAGTTGGAAACAAAACTGAATAACCTGCCTTTCATTCTTGAAAGTCTCGTTATCGAACGCAACAAAAAATTAGTAGCACTCGTTTATGCCGATTATGAAGCGTTGGATTCTCTCGGATTAAACAATCCGAATAACCTGAAAACAATCATGGATGAAAATCTTAAGAATCTGAACAGCAATGTAGCCGCTTATGAAAAAATCAGCAGAATCCAACTTTATCCTACGGAATTTGAAAAAACTCCCAAAAGAAGCATAAAAAGATACCTATATAACAGTATTGCTGTCGATTAGCATGTTCTTAAACATACGAAAAAGGGAGAAAAGTAGCTAGTTACAAAAAAAATTATAAAAAAAGTTGGTATTTCGAGAACAACATATTGAAAAAGTACATAACTTTGCAGCGTTTTAATAAAGCAATTGATTGTATTACGTTTTTAAAAAGCAAAGAAAATGAAAAAATTAGTTTTGATGGCCGTAGCTATCGTAGCAGTATCATTCGCATCATGTGGTAACAAAGCAGCTGACGCAGCAAAAGCAACTGCAGATTCTATCCGTATCGCTGACTCAATCGCAGCAGTAGAAGCAGCAGCTCTTGAAGCTGAACAAGCAGCAGCCGCAGCAGCAGATTCTTTGAATGCTGATAGCACTGCAACTGAAACTGTAGCTGAATAATTCAGAAACAGCTTAGAGAGAATTGAAAGTCTGCCATGCAAAAGCATGCACAGACTTTTTTTATGCTTCAATTTTAGCAATTCACACGCTATTTAGCGTATGAACTCTTCACAAAAGGAGCGTCCAACAAATAATCCAAGCTCACTTCCACACTCTCTTCTACCGGCATACTATAACCCTCGATTTCAGCAACGAGATAGTTAACACCTGCAGTTTTTGCATTCTTAAAGATAGCGTCAAAACCTACCATTCCGCTTTGTCCGATCTCTCTGTGATCCTTAACATGGAATATCTTGAAGCGGCCGGGATATTTATTAAAATAATCAACAGGACTGTTTTGTCCGCGAACTACCCAATAAAGGTCCATCTGGAAGAAGACATATTCAGGATTCGTATGTTCCAGCATATAATCATACATTACTTTATCTTCTACTTTCTGAAATTCATGAGCGTGATTATGATATCCAAATGACAAACCTTGTTGTTTGCAACGTTTGCCTATCTCATTAAAATAAGTGCAATATGTATTCAAATCTTTAAGCGTTTTTGGAACATCCATCCAAGGAGCTACGATGTACTTCATTCCTGCAGCTTTATGATCGGCAATACACTGATCCCACCATTGAAGAGACTCTGACAAGTCACCGGAAGCCAATTCTTCTTTGGACAATTGTCTGGTACAATGTGAAGACAAAACTTTTAATCCTGCCGATTCGACATCTTTCTTAAACTGTTGGGGAGTCCGGTCATAAAATTTACCGTTGTTATAATTGGCAGCTTCAACACCGGTATATCCCATGTTTGCCAATTTCTTCAGAAGAGCAGTATAAGTGGGGTCACACTTACCATCTTTATTGTCTACCTTATTCAATATATCTCTGACAGAATAGAGTTGAATAGCTACTTCTTTTTTAGCTTTCTTCTTAGTTTGTGCCGTCATTGCCTGTGGAATCATGAAAAGAGTAGCCAACGCACATAAATAAATTTTTGTTTTCATATAATAGATATCAGGGGATTACAATTATTAGATTTATATAGAAAAAACAGGCACGGATTACACAGACTTCACGGTTACTCTATGGCAATCGCCATTCAAAAAAACGTGAAATACGTGTAACTCGTGCCTTCTTATTACTATTTGATTAGTCCAAAACCTTCACGCGGATGTTGCGGAACCAAACATCATCACCGTGATCTTGCAAACCGATGAAACCTTCGTGATTTTCGCCACCACAGTTATTCAGCAATTCAAATGCCAAAGGCCATTTATCTTCGCTGAACTTACTTGCCTGCAACATATCAGTCCATTGTTTTGTCCACAAATGATATTCAAGTACGTTTTCATCGTTTTGTCCATGAACCACTGTACCTTTATAAACCATAATCTTAGCCTTGTTCCATTCGCCAAACGGTTTAGAGTTTTGAGGAACTGCCGGAATCATGTCATACAAAGAAGCCGACTGACGATTGTTATCTTTACCCAATTTAGCATCCGGATGATTGGCATTATCCAGGATCTGATATTCAGGTGCGGAAATATAAATAGGTTCAAGCACATCATTACCATCTTTGTCTTTAGAAGTAACTTCCTGAGCTAAATACAGAATACCTGAATTGCTACCTTTAGCAACCTTCCATTCCAATTCCAACTCGAAGTTTTTAAATTTGTGAGCAAAGATCAAGTCACCACCATCACCGTCTTGAGCTTCACCGCCGCCAGAACCGTTGAATTTGATACAGCCATCTTCGATTGTCCATTTAGTAGGAACACGGTCTTTTCCATAACCACGCCATCCGTTAAATGTTTCACCATCAAAGATTGTGATATAACCATTTTCGTCAACAGGCAGATTCAAACTATCAGTTTCCGGTGCTTTCAATGATTTAGAGTAAGACAATGCAACTTTGCTCGGTTCTTCCTGAGCATTTGCTTTTTTCTGACCACCGCAAGAAGCAAAAACTCCTGCAGCAAGACAACAACAAGCTAATGGATAAAATACTTTTTTCATGATAATAACGATTTAATTTTTTATCTTTAATTTCTAATTTATCTCGGCATATCAGGCAGTCTCCAGCCGTCACGATAAGTATGTTTCACTAATTCAGCAGCAAACTGTTTCGCATTAATCGGATCAGTCCATGTCTTGTCAAATGTCGGATGACCATCATGAATCTTGAATCCGTCTTTGATAACGGTGCGGATCGTTTCGTTATCACCAATATTCGTAAAGCACATGTTAGCTCCATCCCATTCAAGAGTCTTATTCAGCGCTTGCAAACGAATAGCCAATACACCCATTGCCACCATTTCATTCATTGGTCCGGCTTCTGAGAAATCAGACTTAGTCATGATACGGTTAGATTTATTTTCTTTACATGCACGTACCCAGTCCATCTCGTGACCACCGTTCATAGCATTGGGAACACGACGACAAACCTTTGGCACATTTGGTTTACGACCAGAAAGCAACCAAGGATTCTGTCCATAACATCCGCAAATCAAAGTATCTTTCGTTCCGTGGAAAATAGTCAAACCACCACCACTCTGCATCAGTTGTTTTCCTTCCGGGAATCCTTTCGGACGTTCAGGCATCATACCGCCATCGTACCAATGTACTTCCACTTCAGGCATAGCTACTTTCGGCATATTTTCACGAGCAGGGAAAATCATTTTCACATGCTGTGCCTGCGGAGCACAAGCATTCAACAATAAAGTAGATGACCCTTCCACTTTAGTAGGATATTGCAATTTCAATGCTCTAAACGGCTGATGCAAAATATGGCAAGCCATATCGCCTAATGCACCTGTTCCATAATCCCACCATCCACGCCAGTTCCAAGGATGATAAATAGCATTGTAAGGATTCATTTTAGCAGGACCTGTAAACAAATCCCAATTCAATGTGCTAGGAATTTTATCAACCTTTTCAGGAACATTCAATCCTTGCGGCCAAATAGGACGGTCTGTCGCACATTCCACCTTAGTTATATCACCGATTTCACCATTCCAAATCCATTCGCATACCAAATCCGTACCTTCATCCGATGAACCCTGATTACCCATCTGAGTAACAACACCTGTTGAAGCAGCTAAATTTGTCAATAAACGAGATTCATAAACAGAGTGGGTCAACGGCTTCTGACAGTACACATGCTTTCCCATTGTCATTGCATCAGCAGTGATGATAGCATGAGTATGATCGGCAGTTGCAATAATCACACCGTCGATAGATTTACCCATTTCTTCATACATCTTACGATAGTCCCAGTATTTTTTAGCCTTGGGGAATTCGTCGAACACACCTTTTGCATACTTCCAATCCACATCACAAAGAGCCACAATATTTTCAGTGCCCTTTACGTGATTAATGTTGGCATGTCCCATACCGCCAATACCCACAGCTGCAAGATTTAATTTGTCAGTAGGCGAAACATGCCCGTGACTCATACCTAAAATTGTACTGGGAGCAATGGTTATACCTGCTAAAGCAGCGGCTCCCGTTTTGAGAAACTTTCTCCTCGAAATGTTTGACATGATTTTATTTGTTTAAGGGTTAATAATCTTTGGAAGGTTGCCATGCAACAATCCATATCCATTTTTCATGTTTTTTCTTCGCTCGCGTATTTGCTCCAAAGTGCGCAAATTACCAATAGCAGGCAAATCGTGTTTGCGGGTATCTTTTAAGAATGTCCACGCATATTCGGATGCAATGGCCGAATCGCGCATGGACGGTAAGCGAGAACTGCGCTTTCCGGTTTCTACCGAATCAGCAAACAGGTCACACAATACGTCTATATTCTTGCCACCGAAAGGCTTCTCTACACGGATGGTCTGATTGACACCGTGCAGGTCGACAACAGCAGTATTGAAGTCATGCGTCATACGCACAACTCCTTTTGTACCTATAATATCTACATACGAATTATGTGTCTGGTCTTTAGATAATTGTCCATAAACAAAACCCTGAGTAATATCGAAGACTACGCCATTTTGGAAAGTTCCGTGACATTGTACCCACCAAGGATCTTTATAATTCCACATATTCACTCCCTGAGCATTCCATGTTCTATAATCACAGCCTGCATACCAACGGGTAATATCGACATAGTGCATTCCACAATCATGGAAAGCCGGCCCCTCATACTCATGACCTTCGCCCGGCGCCAAACCGGGAGTCATGTGGCAAATACGGATAATAGCCAATTCTCCGATTTCTCCTTGCTCGATATACTCTTTCATTAGATTATGGTACCAGGAATTCCGCAGATACAAGTTTACCGCAGAAATGAGGTTGGCATTTTCTGTCATTTCCACGACCTTCCACTCATTTTCCATGGTATCTGCAATAGGTTTTTCTGAAATAATGTGCTTGCCGTAGCGAATAGCTTTTTCTATTTGTTCCATCCGCGAGTCGGCCAAAGTGAAAAGACCGACTACCTGTACACTTTCATCCTCAAAAACTTTTTGATTATCTTCTACTATAAGAGATTCAGGAGATAACTTCTTAGCCAATTGACGTGATTCCGGATCTGTATCGCAAATATAAGCAATATTCCATCGCCCACTTTTTGTCATCGCTTCCCAATAGAATCTTCCCATTCTACCGAAACCGATAATTCCAACTTTAATTCTCGTGTCTACTGAAGATTGCGTGTTCATAATAAAACATAGTGAATTTAAGTACAAATAATAGATGAAGTATCAATTTTCACCATCAAGCTGATGAGTAAAAAACTGATATTGCAAATCTAGCCAAATAAATAACGGCTTATTTGACTTACACTACTTTATGTAGATATTAAATTAGCGTTTTATCCTATTAATCAAACACTTAGCGCTTCAAGTATATCCAAAAAATGTAGATGATTTGGAAAGGGGGGCAACAGTAAAATGATAATTATGTCTCTTGAGTTGAACTAATTTTCATAATTTCGTTCTCAAATTCATCTCTGTCGACAGCAGCTTTATTTCTCATCTTCGTACGATAATTATAAACCGTACTTGTAGAGCACCGGAGGAAGTTCGCTATCTTCCCACTATCCGTAATACCCAAGCGTAATAAAGCATAAATACGAAGTTCCCTATTCAATAAAGCATCCGGTTTTAAAATAATCTTCTCTTCATCTTTCAATAAAGCATTAAAATCTGAAACAAAAGTAGGATACAAACCTAAAAAGACCTTATCGAAACGGGCATACAGTGCACTAAGCTCTTCATCAATAAGCGCAGACGACTTCAGCTTCTTAATCAACTCGTCATAGTACTTATTAATAGCTATTTTATACAGCATATTCTGGTATTTCTCCATTTTGTGGATATAACTAAAGCACACATCGAAAAATTCGGCTATATAATATTCCTTTATGCCATTAATTTCATACAACTGATTATTGGTGTCATTCAACTGGCTGTTCATATTATTCAGTTTATTGTTCAGCCGCAGAAGTTCTTCATTACTTTGCGCCAATGCCTGCTTTATTTTCAACGTTTTCTTCATCTGAATATAGATAAAAACAACGAGCAGAATCAAAAGGAAAAGGATAACGCTTGTAGAAATAAGAAAAGTAGTCAGATGCGATCTTGATTTAGCCTGTTCCGCCTGATAGGCAGTGTTGATAATAGAATTAAATTTATAGATTTCAATTGCGCGGAAATGAATACCAGAAGAAATTACATCATCAATAGCGGATTGTGTAAACTTAAAAGCATCGGCTAGATTCTTTTCTTCGTATTGTATCAACGCAAGAGATTGAAGAGAGGCATTTTCACGCGTTGCATTCCGTGTATCGGCAATCGCCGACAATATCAGATATTTTTTTTCCTCATCATATTTCTTCTGATGGTGGCATAACCTGGAATACGAAATGAGTAATCATGGCATAATTAGGCGTTCCCACCTCCTCAATATCCAACAATTCTTTAAAAATTTCCTTCGATTTTAAGGTATCACGCCAGATATAATAAGAAGCTTGTGACATCCGGTAATCCCAAGAAGTGTGATCTATGAGAGCAAACAGTGAATCCTGATAAGCAGATTGTTGCTTTCCATACAGATTGTTGGCAACAGAAATAGAATAATGCCCCCAGAAACTGGAATAAGTTTGATAATAGTTTATTAATAAATCTCTGGGAAGTTCTGAAGTCTTTATACTTTTCAAAATAATCTCCGCTTCGCGGAACCTGCCACACATCGAATATAAAAGACTAAGATGTAAAGACGACTGGTTGGTGAAATAAGGTCTATTCAACTGACGGGAAATCTCAATATTGCGATCAACATAATGAATAGCGGAATCAATATGAAATTTTTTATATTCGTTATATAACCGTAGATTGATTCTATATTCTCCTTCAAGAGTCAAACCAGGACTTTTCAACATACATTTTATCCGGTTTATCCGATCCTCTTTCTCTTTAACAAAGACATGCTTTTCATCTATCACTCTACGTAAAGAATCAGTCAATAGTTTCAGCTCATCATTCGCATAAAGAGCACTGCCAATTCCCAAAGCAATCAGCAGAAGCAAAAACCTCTTCTTTAGAAAACAACAGTTGAATTTCATAATAGTAATAGCAAAGATAACAAAAAAAGCGATTCATCCATTCAGAACAAATCGCTTTTTGTATATGAAGTAAATTTGCTCTTATTCAGCAACTACTTCGAAAGGAATTTCTACCGAAACTTCCTTGTGAAGCTTAACAATAGCCTTATAGCTACCAACTTCTTTCACAGCGTCTTTTACAACGATGATCTTTCTGTCAACTTCATGACCCAGCTTAGACAAAGCCTCAGCGATCTGGATGTTACCAACAGAACCGAAGATAGTACCGGTTGAGCTAACTTTAGTTGCAATAGTCAAAGAAACGCCTTCCAACTTAGCAGCCATAGCCTCAGCATCTTTCTTGATTTTCTCAAGTTTGTGAGCGCGCTGTTTCAGTTCTTCAGCCAACATTTTCTTTGCAGAAGGAGAAGCGATGACAGCTTTTCCAGTCGGGATCAGATAATTACGACCGTATCCGGATTTCACGTTTACGATATCGTTCTTATAACCCAAGTTTACTACGTCTTCTTTCAATATAATTTCCATACTTTTCCTCCTTCTTATTTCATCATGTCAGTTACATAAGGCAGCAATGCCAAGTGACGAGCTCTCTTCACAGCCTGCGCGATACGACGTTGGAACTTCAAAGAAGTACCGGTAATACGACGCGGAAGGATTTTTCCTTGTTCATTCAAGAATTTCTTCAAGAATTCAGGATCTTTGTAGTCGATATACTTAATACCACTCTTTTTGAAACGGCAGTATTTTTTCTTCTTAACGTCTACTGACGGCGGAGTTAAATATCTGATTTCTGATTGAACTTGTTGTGCCATGATTAATCCTCCTTTTTGTTTGATTTAACACTTCTTCTTTTTGCAGCGTATTCAGCAGCATACTTATCCATCTTGAAAGTCAAGAAACGGATTACGCGTTCATCACGACGGAAATTAAGTTCCAGCTTGTCAATTACAGTAGGATCTGCATTGAACTCAATCAGTTGGTAAAAACCTGTAGACTTCTTCTGAATTGGGTAAGCCAATTTCTTCAGTCCCCAGTTTTCTTCATTGATAATCTCAGCACCTTCAGCTTGAAGAACGCCTTTGAATTTTTCTACCGCTTCCTTCATCTGAACATCAGACAAAACGGGAGTTAAAATGAAAACGGTTTCGTATTGATTCATACTTCGTTTAATTAAATAAATAAATTATTTGATTTTAAATGCGGGTGCAAAGTTAGACATTTTATTTTGAACTACAAATATTTAATCTTTTTTTGTATCCGAAGATAGGATTTATCCGGGAAGTGACTTAACTTTGCAAAGTTGTTTAAACAATAATTTCATGATAGAGCAATTTAATTTCGATATCCGGCTTATATTCGCCATCTTGAATGGCAAAGTTTCTGCGGCAATCAACCGGAAACTGTACCGTAACTTCCGTCAGAACGGATTGGAAATCAGTCCCGAACAATGGACGGTACTCATTTTTCTGTGGGAAAAAGACGGTGTGACGCAACAAGAGTTGTGTAATGCAACTTTTAAAGACAAGCCCAGCATGACCCGTTTGATAGATAATATGGAACGGCAGCATCTTGTTGTGCGCATTTCCGATAAAAAAGACCGCCGCACCAACCTGATCCATCTGACCAAAGACGGGAAAGAACTGGAGGAAAAAGCGCGTATCATTGCCGGCCAGACTCTGAAAGAGGCTCTTCACGGTATCACTCTCGACGAATTGAGCATTGGACAGGAGGTACTGAAAAAGGTGTTCTACAATACAAAAGATTAGATAGAAGAACTTCTCTCCAAATCATAAAATCCACTAAATCGTGCATTTATAATGGAATTTTTATCCAAATAATTTCGCCCGTTAAAGAATTATGCTTTAATTTGTGACTGGAATATTATAATCTATTAAAATACACACACATGAAAGGCTTATTAAAGAACTTAGGATTGATATTAATCTTGGTCGGAGTAGTCATCCTGCTGGCTTGTTCCTTTACAGGAAATGTAAACAACAACGCCATCCTGGGTACTTCAGTAGTACTTGTAGTACTGGGACTCATTTCTTATATTGTTATTAATAAGAAGATCTGCTGAATTTAATTCGAACAAATCAAATCAAAATACCGAACGATCGTCCGGATTTTTATTTGGAATTATCTCAAACGCAATCATTAAGATT
>ENA-OPZZ01000535-OPZZ01000535.1-human-gut-metagenome-genome-assembly--contig:-NODE-535-length-29686-cov-6.114855_pt1 | contig 29686 bp, 28 predicted proteins | sample MGYA00242487_ERZ504511 | MGnify/ENA primary metagenome ERZ504511 (study PRJEB26092, sample SAMD00036241) | human gut metagenome | host: Homo sapiens | study: EMG produced TPA metagenomics assembly of... | reverse complement strand
GTTGCGCCTAATACTTTAGCAACGGACTTTAAACCTTGGCTCTCCCAAGGGGAGAGCTGGCGCGGGAGCGCCTGAGAGGGCGAGGCAAAACCCTGACGGCTTTGCCTGAGAGGGTAAAAAAAGTGGGTCAGAAGCGCCCACAGGCGTTTCTGACCCACAAATAGAACGATATTTTTGTTTTACAGCTGGCAGGCGGTATCGTAACCGGTGCGGATGGCGTTGGAGATATCCGCAGCCTTACCGGCGGCATCGCCGATGGAATACACCGGGATGCCGGCAGATTCCAGCGCAGCAGCGTCAAATGCGTTGGAGCGTGCGCCCATGGCCAGCACGATGTAATCGCAGGGGATGGTCACCTCTGCGCCGTCCTTGTTCTCGCAGACGACGGCTTCCATGCGGAATTCCTTGACCTTGTGGCTGGGGTACTGCTCCACGCCGTAGGTCTTGTAGTTTTCCAGCAGGGTGGGCAGAATGGTGGTGCTCTCGCCTGCGGCGATCTTGTCCATCATCTCGATAACGGACACCTTGCAGCCGCGGGCAGCCAGATACTCTGCGGTCTCGCAGCCTACCATGCCGCCGCCGATGACAGCCACCGTGCCGTACACCTGCTGCTCACCGGCCAGCACCTTCCACGCGTCGGCAACGTTCACGCTGTCGATGCCGGGGATGCGGGGTGCGGCGCTGTGTGCGCCCACAGCGTTGATGACGGCCTCGAAGCCGGCATCCTTCAGCTGCTCTGCGGTGCGGGTCTGACCCATGCACAGGTGCACACCGGCGTTGCAGACAGCGTGGATCAGGTCCTGTGTGGCACGGCGCATCTCCTCCTTGCGGGGAGGCACGCAGGCAATGTTCAGCTGACCGCCCAGAGTGGTGGTCTTTTCAAACAGGGTCACGTCATGGCCGCGCAGCGCTGCCACACGGGCTGCTTCCAGACCGGCAGGGCCGCCGCCGAGGACGGCAATCTTCTTTTTCTGGGCTGCGGGCTGGATGCTGCGGGTGTTCTCGTAGCCATTTTCCGCGTTCAGCACGCAGGAGAGGAACTGACGGTTCTGGATGGCATCGGTGCAGCCCTTGTTGCAGCTGATGCAGCGGCGGATATCGCAGGCCTTCCCGGCAGCGATCTTGGTGCCCCAGTCGGGGTCTGCCAGCAGCGGGCGACCCATGGCAACTATGTCGGCCATGCCGCTCTCGATGACACGCGCAGCCATGTCGGCGTCCACGATACGACCCACGGCGCTGACCGGCACATTGACGGCTTTTTTGATGTCCCCGGCGATCTTGACAAAGAAGCCGTAGGGCTGTACGCCCATGGGAGGAATGGTGTCGGCCATGTTGCCGGTGTGGTTGGCCTGTGCAACGTGGAACATATCTACGCCGTCCTCTACCAGCCACTGGGCAAACTGCACGGCGTCGGCTTCGTCAATGCCGCCCTTGCCGCGCTGCGGGGTGACGATGGACAGCTTGTAGTCGATGACCATATCCGGCACAGCCTTGCGGATGGCGCGGGTCAGCATACGGGCAAAGCGGACGCGGTTCTCCAGACTGCCGCCGAACTTATCGGTGCGGTGGTTCATGCGGGTGGAGCACAGGCAGCCGTTCAGGCGGTCGCCGTGGATCTGGATGACGTCCACACCGGCCTTCTGGGCGCGCACTGCGCAGGCGCACATCTTATCGATGATGGACATCAGCATCTCCTCGCTGGCCTCATCGGTAAAGAACATCATGTCGTGGTGCAGGCGCTGACGCATCTCGTCAAACTTCTTCTGCATAAACAGGCTGTTGATGGCGTCCACATCGTACTCCGGGTGGAAGATCTGGATGCCCAGCTTGGTGCCGTAGGCGTGCACGCTGTCGGCCAGTGCCTTGAAGGCAGGAATCTGGCTGTCGTCAAACAGCTTGGGGGTGGGAGAAAAGCTGTTGATGGGCGCCACATCGCCCATAACGATGTAGCCCACGCCGCCCTTTGCCAAACGGGTGTAGAAGCCCATGTCCTGCTCGCTGATCATGCCGTTTTTCTCGTAGCCGGTGGTCAGCGGGGGGAACATGATGCGGTTTTTAAAGGTCTGTCCGCCCACCTCGATGGGCTGCAGAATTACGTTTTCCATACAAAAGCCTCCTTGCAGATACGCTTTGCTTTACAGATTTGCTTTGATGAATGCTGCGGTCTTTTTCTCCACGGTGGCACGGGCTGCCAGCGTAGCAAAGTTGTGGCCACCGCCCGCAATGGTGTCCACCTCGGGTGCGGTGTACACCTGTGCGTAACGGCTGCAGGTGCCCTCGTCCACCAGACGGTCATCGTCGGCGCGCAGCAGCAGCACCGGGCCGTTGTAGCCCTTGGCCTCGGTAAAGGGATCGGGGTGCTTGGCCATCTCGTAGTTAAAGGCCATCTTGTAGCACAGACCCTCCATGTCGGTGTAGTCCTTGCCGGTCTGCACAACACCGTCGGCACGCTGTGCGCAGCCGAACCACATCCCGGCGCCCGGGCACAGCAGGATCAGGCCGTGGGGCTGGATGACCGGTGCGCAGGAAGCGGCAATGTAGCCGCCCATGCTCTGGCCGGAGAGGAACAGCTTTTCGCTGTCCACATAGGGCTGCTCAGCTGCCCATGCAAAGATATCCTGTGCATCGGTGTGCAGGCCGTCAAAGCTCATATCTTCGAACTCGCCGTCGCTCTCGCCGTTGCCGTAGAAATCGAACCGGGCGCTGCCGATGCCCTGCGCTGCCAGAGCGCGGGACAGATGAGTGTACATGGACTTGTAGCCGCTGCAGCTGCCGGCAAAGCCGTGCAGATGCACCACAAAGGGTACCTTGCCCTCGGTGTCGGGCAGGGTCACGATGCCGCGCAGGGTGTGGCCATTGCGGTTTTTAAACTGGACCTGTAAAATCTTCATGGTTTACTTGCTCTCCTTTGCGGCGCGGCGAGCTTTCAGCTCGGTCAGCATCTCGGCAGTCTTCTGCTTGGTCAGGGGGTAGACGAAGAACAGGATGGCAACTGCAATGCCGTAGCCCAGGAAGTAGACGCCGGTGTAACTCTTCCAGATAGCGTTTACAACGCCTGCGGTCTGCACAGCGCCTGCGGTCACGTTGTAGCCGATGGCACCCAGCACAAAGCTGGACAGGCTGCCGGAAATGGCGCTTGCAAGCTTGCGGAAGAAGGAGTAGGTGGAGTAAACGATGCCCTCGTTGCGCTCGCCGGTCTGCAGCTCGTGGTAGTCGATGGCGTCGTTGACCATAGCCCAGATCAGCACCTGCATGCCGGAAGCGCCCAGATAGCAGATACCGTTGATGACGATAAAGACCACGGGATTATGGACGGGGAAGAAGAACAGGATGCCGAACACGATGGCGGCAAAGCCTGCGCCCATGCAGCACCACTCCTTCTTGCCGAACTTGTTGGCAAGAGGCTGGGTGATGGCAAAGGACAGCACAGCGTACAGAACGCTCAGCATACCGGAGACAGCCTGAATTTTAACGTTGCCGAAGAAGTCCTTATACAGGTAGGTGTTCAGGCCGTTGACCACGGAAGCACCGATCATGCCGGTGAGGCTGAAGAACATAACGCCCAGCAGAGCCTTATTGTGAGAGATCTCCTTGAGCACGTGCAGGTAGTTCAGCTTTTCGCCCTGCGGACGCTCGGGCACTTCCACGCGCTCCTTGCACCACACGCAGGTGATCTGCAGGCACAGCAGGCCCAGCATGGCGCAGATGCAGGCCAGCATCAGGAAGCGGCCGGCCACGGGCTTGTTGTCCACATACAGGAACAGGGGGCCGATCATGACCATGACTGTCATGAAGATGGTGCCGCCAAGGCTGCGGTAGCGGGACAGTGCGGTGCGCTGGCTGACATCATCGGTCATCACGCTGGACAGGGTGCCGAAGGGCACGTTGACGCAGGTGTACAGCGCCTCGTACAGAACGTAGGTGACGAACATGTAGGCCAGACGCAGGCCGTAGTTGATGTTGCCCACATTGACAAAGCCCAGTATGCACAGCACTGCCATGGGGAAGGAGAAGGCGCGGATCCAAGGGATGAACTTGCCGCCCTTGGTGGCCTTGCGGGAGTCCACGATCGCGCCGATGATGGGGTCGTTCACGGCGTCCCAGATCTTGGTGACCAGCAGCAGGATACCCACATGGAAGGGGTTGACCTGCAGGATCAAGGTGTAGAAGATCGACAGATACATGGCACGGTACTGCTCAGTAAAGCAGCAGCCCAGATCGCCCAGTGTATAGCCGATCTTGTCCTTCATGGAGAAGGGTCGGACGGTCTTTTTCTGGTCATGCGGGGCAGCGGCGTGTTCCGGTGCAGCGAGGTGGTGCTGCCCGCACAGCAGCAGAATCTCATCATCTTCAAGCCCGGTCAGGGCGGCAGACTGGAATACGCCGGTGCTTACGGCCCGCTGGAACTTATTCGGGTGCAGCTGTCCCCCCAGACGCTGGCGCAGCTTTCGGACGCGGACACCGACCTTGAAAAAAGCTTCAACGTGGTGCCCTTCCGGCAGGTAGCCGTCCGCCCGGACAGCCAGATCTATATGCTGCTGAAAAACCTTGCCCGGAAGTTGCTGATGCTCCCGCAGGAGCGCACCCAGTTCGGTGCAGCGGTATTCGAGCACGGTATTCTGCAAATGTTCGTGGTGCTGGCGCTGCGTGCCTGCATCCATGCAGAGTTCCACACCGCATCGGTCAGCCGCCACCACCTGATGCTGGACGAGGTGTTTTTGTTTATTCAGGCGCACCTTACCGAGGAACTGACGCTGGAGCGGCTGGAAAAGGAGTTTTTCGTCTCCCGGGAACATATTGCCCGGGAATTCAAACGCCAGACCGGGCAGACGGTGCACCGCTATATCGTAAAGGCGCGGTTAGACCGCTGCTGCACCCTCATCGAGCAGGGGCTGCCCATTACCGAGGTGTACAAGACCAGCGGCTTTGGCGGCTACAACCACTTTTTCCGCGCCTTTAAAAAGGAGTACGGCATGACCCCCAAGGAGTACTTCCAAACCACCCGGCAGGACGCCCGGGGATGAATTTTGCAAAAGCAGCGCCGTCTGCGCCTGTGAAAAAAGCCGCCCGGGAGGATCCGCAGATCCTCCCGGGCGGCTTGCTTATCCTATTTTTTCTTTTACTTGCGGCGGGTGAGGCAGTTCAGCGCCATCACAACCAGCACGAGAAAGCCGATGACCAGCAGGATACCGGTCATGCCGATGAGCATCATGGGCAGAGTGGTCATCCAGGAAGAAAGATGAAGCATAAAGGCACCTCCGTTAAGCCATCAGGGAAAGGATCAGTCCGCCGGCAAGGACGGATGCGATCTGCCCGGAAACGTTGACGCTGATGGAGTACATCAGCAGGAAATTCTGGTTGTCCTCGGCCAGACCCATCTTGTTGACCACACGTCCGCTCATGGGGAAGGCCGAAATGCCTGCCGCGCCGATCATGGGGTTCAGCTTTTTGCCCTCGGGCAGGAAGAGGTTCACCAGCTTGGCGAACAGCACGCCGCCAGCGGTATCAAAGATAAAGGCTACAAGACCCAGCGCCATGATAAGCAAAGTGTCCGGCCGGACAAACTTGTCGGCGGTCATCTGCCCGGCTACGGTCAGACCCAGCAGCAGGGTGATGAGGTTTGCCAGTACGTTCTGGGCGGTCTCGCTCAGGGAGTTCAGCACCCCGCATTCCCGCAGCAGGTTGCCGAACATCAAAAAGCCCACCAGCGCCACGCTGGCCGGGGCTACCAGACCGGCGACCACCGTGACCACAACAGGGAACAGGATCTTGGTCAGCTGGGTGACATTGCCTTTTTCGTAGGGCATACGGATGCGGCGTTCCTTCTGGGTGGTCAGCAGACGGATGACCGGCGGCTGCACGATGGGCACCAGCGCCATGTAGCTGTAAGCTGCCACCATAATAGCGCCCAGATACTGGGATTTCAGGGTGTTTGCCACAAAAATGGCGGTGGGGCCGTCCGCTGCGCCGATGACCGCAATGGACGCGGCGTCCTTCATATCAAAGAAGAACCCGGCCAGAAACAGGGTGAAAAAGATGCCGAACTGTGCCGCTGCGCCAAACAGCATGAGCCACGGCTTTTCCAGCAGCGGGCCAAAATCGATCATGGCACCGATGCCGATGAACAGCAGCAGCGGGAACAGCTCGTTGGACATACCTGCCTCGAACAGGGCAGAGATGGGGCCAACGGTGTCTCCCTGCGTGATGGCACCGGATGCGGGAAGGTTGACCAGAATGGCACCGAACCCCATGGGCAGCAGCAGACTGGGCTCCATCTTTTTGACGATGGCAAGGTAAATGAGCAGGGCACCGATGCCCCACATGACCACCATCTGCCATGTCAGCGCCCCGAAGTTTGAAAAGAGCGCGGCGAATGTGTTCCAGAATTCATATTGTTTTTCTGCCTCCTTTTGTTTTGATGCTGCGGCAAGAAAAAAAGAGACCCTTGCCACAGCGTAAGATCTGTGACAAAAGTCTCAAGCGAACACATGACATCGGGCATTGCTGCCGTGATGACGCTGCCATGCAGCGGCCTGCCGGAAAAAAGCCTTGACCGGCGGGCTGCCCTTTACTCCCCTTTATCACTTTTTATTGATACCAGAAACTGCCGCTTCTGTCAAGGGGGAAAATGCGGTTTTGCGCAAAAATTCAACCGTTTAAATCGTCAGTCCACCACCGGTACGTCCAGCCCGAACTCCTGCGGGCGGAAGCGGGGACAGACGTTCTCGGTGATGCAGATGACCGAAGCAGCAAGACGGCTGCCGATCTCGCAGGATTCTGCCAGCGTTTTGCCGTAGGTCAGGCCGATGACCGTGCCGGCAAAGAAGGCGTCCCCCGCGCCGGTGGTGTCCATGACATCCACCTTTTTGGCGGGCACGATGCCGCAGCTGCCGTCTGCACAGGCATATACCGCGCCCTGCCCGCCCATGGTCACCACCATGCTGGGAATGTTGGCGCTGCGCACGTTGCCCGTGAGCACCCGGCACATCTCGTCCGGGGAGAGGTGGTCGTAGTCGTCCGAGAACAGCAGCCCGGCCTCCTGCTGGTTGCAGACGAAACAATCGATCTGCTGCAAAAAATCCCGCCGCTCCATGGCAATGCTCATGTTGGAGACCACGGCAAACACCTTTTTGCCGTACTTTTTGGCATAGCGCAGGGTCTGCTTCACCGTTTCTTTTTCAAGGTCCAGCTCCAGTGCAATGGAATCACAGTCTGCAAAGATCTCGTCGCCCTGTTCTTGCAGAAGGCCGGTCAGCGGGGTGGTGTCTGGCCGCTTGGAGATGGCGGCGTGCACATCGCCGTCGTTGTCAAAAATGGCCAGCCATGTGCCCATGCCGTCCGGCTTTTTCTGGATAAAGCGGGTGTTGACCTTGTGCCTTGCCAGCTTGTCGATGACGTCCTGTCCCATGCCGGTGTCATCCACCAGACCCACAAAGGTGGGACGCAGCTCTACGTTGGCGATATCCTCCACCACGTTTCGGCTCACACCGCCGTGTACCTGCTCGATGCGTCCGGCGTTGCGCCCGCCGGGGATATAGGTGGAAAGGGGATAGCCCTTGATATCCACAAAAACAGCTCCGATGACTACGATGCCCATAAACGATAAACCTTTCTGACTTCAGTTGATTTTACCTGTATTATACAGGAAGCAGACAAAAGATGCTATCCCTTTGCCGTTTTTGCGGAAAAATATCTCTCGGTCACGCCCCCTTTCCGTGAAAAAGGGCTTCCGAAAAGTCCGCAGACTTTTCGGAAGCCCAAATAAAAAATAATTTTTCCTCTGATAATGCCCAGAGCGCAGCGGAGGGCATTCTGAATCAGCCCCTGTCACATCGCCGTGCGGGCGGTGCGCACCAGATACTCCATGGCCTGTACCGGGTACTGCCCGGCGGCAGTCTCGCCGGTGAGCATCAGGCTGGATGCGCCGTCCAGTACGCGTTGTAGATGTCGCTCACCTCGGCGCGGGTGGGTACCGCCCGGGTGTGCATGCTGTCCAGCATCTGGGTCACCACCATAAAGGGTACCCCGGCTGCCCGGCAGGCAGCAGAAAGCTGTTTCTGGCAGCGGGGCAGCTCCCACAGGGGCATGGCGTTGCCAAGGTCGCCCCGGGCAATGACCACCTCGTCCACCAGCGGCAAAAACTCCGGCAGCGCCTGCACGCCCGCAAGGTTTTCAATTTTGGCAAGGATCTTCAGCTGCGGTGCACCGGCTTCTGCCAGTGCCTGCCGCAGGTTGCGGATGTCCGCAGCGCCGCGCACAAAGGGCAGCATGACCCCGGTAACGCCGCAATCGGCGGCGATGGCAAGGTTCTCCTTGTCCTCGGTGGTCAGGGTGGGCATTTGGATGTCTGCCCCCGGTGCTGCCAGACTTTTGCGGCTTTGCAGCACTCCGCCCCGCATTACGGTGCACACAAGAGCATCCGGTTCCGCGGTGTCCACCCGCGCCAGCAGCTTGCCGTCATCCAGCAGCAACTCCTGCCCGGGCTGCACACCCTGCACCAGCGCGGTAGGGCAGGGGATGCCTTGCACGCCCAGACGCACGGTCTGCCCGGCGGTCAGGGACAGCGGCTGCGGCAGACGGCCGATGCGTAATTCCGGCCCCTGCAAATCAATGAGCAGCTTTTTGACCCCGGCTTTATGCAGCATCACCAGCCAGTCCTTGTGCGCTGCCAGCGGCCCGTGAGAAAGATTCATGCGGATGCCGGTCATACCGGCTTCCACCATCTGCTGCAAAAGCTTTACATCGGCACAGGCAGGGCCGATGGTTCCGTAAAAATCCATAATTCCTCCTGCAATTCACGTTTTCTTTCTATTGTAGCATGACCGCGCTGCAAAAGATAGCCCGGCGGCGCACAAAAAAACACCGGAAGCTGATGCAAAGCCTCCGGTGTCTTTTTATGATGCCTTATGGGGTTTACTGCTACACTTTGCACCGCCTGCGTTCAGTACAAAGCTTACAGCTCCCTCTATTTTTAAAGGTTGTACTTAGTTTACAGCATTTCAGGCATTTCGTCAAGGGCATTTTCCAGCTTTTGCCGGGAAAAACTGGAATATCACAACATTATCACAACTGCAGCTGGTGGTAGCACACGCCCTCCATGGTCTTCCAACAGGCGGTGCTTCCCTCCAAGGTCATGTAGCTGTGGGCGGTGCTTTCCTTGGGCAGGCTTACAGAGCCGGGGTTCAGGTAAAGGTTCCCCTGCCCGAAGTTTGTCCATGCGGGCACATGGGTGTGGCCGTGGAGCAGAATGTCCCCTGGGGCAAGGGGCGGCAGATGGTTCAGGTTGAACACATGGCCGTGGGTAACGTAGACCAGCCGCTGCCCCACCGGCAGCACGGCATAATCTGCCAGTACCGGGAAATTGAGCACCATCTGGTCTACCTCGGCGTCGCAGTTGCCCCGCACGCACAGCAGCTTGGGCGCAAGGCTGTTCAGCAGCGGGATGACCTGCTTGGGGGCGTAATCCCGGGGCAGGTCGTTGCGGGGGCCGTGGTAGAGCAGGTCTCCCAGAAACAGCAGGCGGTCGGCCTGCTCCCGTTCAAAGGACTGCTGCAGCTGCTGCGCATAATAATAGGAGCCGTGCAGGTCTGATGCGATCATCCATTTCATATACAATGCCCTCCCTCAGAGCCGGTTTGCCTTATTGTAGCGCCTGCTGTAAAAATGGTCAAGTGATCACAAAAGTCATACTTTTGCACCAAAACCCCTTGACACGCCGCTGAGGATGTGGTATTCTGCTAAAGTTGCAGCCCGCAAATGCGCAGGCTGCATATCGCGGACAGCTGCCGCGATCATAAAAACCGTGTGGATTTTTACAGCAACATTGCTACTTTTCGCCACACAATGACCTCACAAGGGTCATTGTGTGGCTTTTTTGTGCGCCGGAAACCGGCTACAGGCCGGTGCTGCGCCTTCCACATTTTTACTTTTTACAGATAGCAGGTGAAATTTTTCAATGAACGAAACTTTTATGAAGGAGAAGCCGGTGCTGCCGCTGCTGCTCTCGATGGCACTGCCCAACGTGGTCTCCATGCTGGTGAACAGCCTCTACAACATCGTGGACAGCCTGTTTGTGGCGCGCATCAGCGAGGACGCCATGACCGCGTTAAGTCTGGTGTTCCCCATCCAGAACTTTTCCAACGCCATTGCCATCGGCTTTGGCATCGGCATCAACGCCATGATCGCGCTGTATCTGGGCGCGGGTGACCGCGAAAAGGCCGAGACGGCTGCCACCCACGGTTTTGTGCTCAGCCTTGTGCACGGCGTGGTGATGATGGCGGTCAGCATCGCCATCATGCCCGGCTTTCTGCGCCGCTTTACGCAGGACGAGACGCTGATCGCCGCCGGCATCACCTACTCTACCATCGTGTTCCTGTTTTTGGTCGTGAACATGGTCTCGCTGGCCTTTGAAAAGATCTTTCAGGCGGTGGGCCGCATGAAGGTGTCCATGGTCGCCCTCATCACCGGCTGCGTGTGCAATATTTTGCTGGACCCGGTGCTCATCTTCGGGCTTGGGCCGGTGCCTGCCATGGGCATTGCGGGCGCGGCACTGGCTACCGGCATCGGTCAGGTGCTCAGCGTGGTGGTCTACCTTGTGGTCTACCTGCGCACCGAGCTGCCGGTGCGGCTGCGCCGCAGCTGTATGCGCCCGGACGCGGCGCTGGACGGCAGACTGTACGCCATCGGCGTTCCGGCCATCCTGAATCTGGCACTGCCCTCGCTGCTGGTCACCTTCCTTAATGGATTGCTGGCGGCTTTTTCTCAGAGCTATGTGGTGGTGCTGGGCATCTATTATAAATTGCAGACCTTTTTGTACCTGCCTGCCAACGGCTTCGTGCAGGGCATGCGCCCCCTTATCGGCTACAACTACGGCGCGCGGGAGCACGCCCGGGTGAAAAAGCTGTTCCAGCTGACCCTGCTCATGAGCGCAGCCATCATGGCGGCGGGCACTGTCATCTGTCAGGTTGCCTCCGGGCAGCTGATGGGGCTGTTCACCCAGAACCCCGAAACCATCGCCGCCGGGCGGACTGCCTTGCGCATCATCAGCATCGGCTTTGTCATCTCGGCGGTCTCAACAACCGTCTCCGGTGCGCTTGAGGGTCTTGGCAAGGGCACAGAATCTCTGGTCATTTCGTTGTGCCGGTATGTCGTTTTCATCATGCCGCTGGCTGCGCTGCTGTGTAACTGGCTGGGCGCAGACGGCGCATGGCACGCCTTTTGGCTTACCGAGGTGCTGGCGGCAGTGGTCTCCGGTGCGGTCTACCGCCGGGCGGTCACACATAAAAAATAAGAATTTCTGATAGGGGCGTTTCATAACGTCCCTATTTTTCATTGACACTACGGGAAAAGTACGGTAAAATAATTTTCGTGTTTTGACAAAAACTGTCAGTGCGCAAGATATTACAGAGGATGTGGAAGTATATGATCGAGACCATTGCCGCCGTCAATCAGGCGGTGAACAGCTTTATCTGGGGCATCCCCGCCATGGTATGCATCATTGGCGTGGGGCTGCTGCTCAGTGTCCGCACGGGCTTTTTGCAGATCCGCAAATTCCCTTACGCCATCCGCACCACCGTGGGCCGGATGTTCCGCAAGCGGGACGCCTCGGACGGTGCCATGACCCCTTTTCAGGCGGTGTGCACCGCGCTGGCGGGCACAGTGGGCACCGGCAACATTGCCGGTGTGGCGGGTGCTATTGCCATCGGCGGCCCGGGTGCCGTGTTCTGGATGTGGTGCTCTGCGCTGCTGGGGATGTGCACCAAGTTTGCCGAGGTGACGCTGGCCGTGCATTTCCGGGAGCGCAGCGATACCGGCGAGTGGGTGGGCGGCCCGATGTACTATATTAAAAACGGCCTTGGCCGCCGCTGGCAGTTTCTGGCCGTGCTGTACGCGCTGTTCGGCGTGCTGACCGTGTTCGGTACCGGCAACGCAACGCAGGTGAATACCATCGTGGCAGCAGTGGATACCGCCCTGCTGGAATACGGGCTGGTGGGCGGCAGCTTTCTGCCCACCCTCAACCTCATCGTGGGCATCCTTGTGGCGGTGCTGGTGGCGCTGGTGCTGCTGGGTGGTATCAAGCGCATTGGCAGCGTGAGCGAGAAGCTGGTGCCCTTTATGGCACTGTTCTATATTGTGCTGTCGGTGGGCGTGGTGGTGCTCAACTTCTCCCGCCTGCCCTATGTGCTGGAATCCATCGTGGCGGGTGCGTTCAACCCCGCTGCCTTTACCGGCGGCACCATCGGCAGTCTGTTTGTCAGTATGCAAAAGGGCGTTTCCCGCGGCATCTTTTCCAACGAGGCCGGTCTTGGCACCGGCTCTATCGCCCATGCCTGCGCCGACACCAAAAAGCCGGTCAAGCAGGGCATGTTCGGTATTTTTGAGGTGTTTGCCGATACCATCGTCATCTGCACCCTGACCGCGCTGGTCATCCTGTGCAGCGGCACCCCGGTCAGCTACGGCGCAGCGGCGGGTGCTGAGCTGACCATCTCCGGCTTTACCACCACCTACGGCGGCTGGGCGTCTATCTTTACTGCCGTGGCGCTGTGCTGCTTTGCCTTTTCCACCATCATCGGCTGGGGTCTGTACGGCTCTCGCTTTCTGGTGTTCCTGTGCAAGAGCAACAAGGTGGCGCGCCCCTTCTTTGTGGTGTATGCTCTGGTAGCCATTCTGGGCGCTACCATGGATCTTGGTCTGCTGTGGAGCATCGCCGACACCTTCAACGGCCTGATGAGCATCCCCAACCTTATTGCATTGCTGCTGCTTTCGGGCACGGTGGTGCAGCTGACCCGCGCCTTTTTTGAATCGGAGGGGTGAGCGGTGTTCCCGCCCATAGTGGACAGAAACGCCGGAACGCGGTATACTGAGAAAAAACAACGGTGGCTATGTACCACAGGAGGTTCTAACGTGGAAAACTTTAACGAACTGCTGCAAAAGTATGCAGATTTTATCGTCCGGGTGGGTGTGAACCCGCAGCCGGGGCAGACTTTGATCATCAACTGCCCGCTGGAGGGTGCCCCGCTGGCACGGCTGTGCGTGCGCAGTGCCTACGAGGCCGGTGCGCGGGACGTGCAGGTGAACTGGCAGGATGACGCCGTTACCCGCATCCGCATGGAGCTGGGCAGCGAGGACGCCCTGACCGATCACAAGGGCTGGCAGCTGCGCCGCTATCTGGACTACGCCGAGAGCGAGGGCGGTGTGTGCGTGCTGCACCTCATCGCGGACGACCCGGAACTGTTTGCCGGGCTGGACGGTGCCAAGATTAGCCGGGTGAACAGCGCAAACCGCAGCTTTATGCAGCCGTGGCGGGAGTACACCATGAACGACCGGGTGCAGTGGTCCATCGCCGCCCTGCCTGCCGCGCCGTGGGCAAAGAAGATGTTCCCGGAGCTGGACACTGCAGCCGCCATTGAAGCACAGTGGAAGCTGATCTTCGACACCTGCCGCGTGACCGGCGGCGACCCGGTAGGGGAGTGGCAGAAGCATCTGGACCGCTTGAACGAGCTGGGCGCAAAGATGAACGCCCTAGATCTGGAAAGCGTGCATTTTGAAAGCGCCAACGGCACCGACCTGACCGTGGGTCTGGCCGAGCAGGCGGTGTGGGAAAGCGCCGGCAGCAAAAACGAGAAGGGCGTGCCCTTCCTGCCCAACATCCCCACCGAGGAGGTGTTTACCGCACCCCATAAGGATAAGGTGGACGGCATCGTTTACGGCACAAAGCCTTACGTCTTTAACGGTCAGCTCATCAAGAATTTCCACGTTACCTTCAAGGATGGCAAGGTGGTGGAGCACGGCGCCGACGAGGGCGCAGATCTGCTGGGCCAGCTGCTGGACACCGACGAGGGCGCACGCCACATCGGTGAGGTGGCACTGGTGCCCGCCTCCAGCCCCATCAACCGCAGCGGCAAGCTGTTCTACAACACCCTGTTTGACGAGAACGCTGCCTGCCACATCGCCTTTGGCGACAGCTACCCCGGCACCACCGTGGGCGGCACCGGCCTTTCCAAGGAGGAGCTGGCAGCCCGCGGAATGAACCACTCCTCCCTGCACGAGGACGTGATGATCGGTGCAGAGGACAGCCGCATCACCGGCAAATGCCGCGATGGCCGCACCGTGCCGCTGTTTGAAAACGGCGTCTGGGTGCTGTAAAAAAGCCCCAAAGGGCGCGCAACTGCAAAAAAATTGCGAAAATGCTTGCATAAATCGCAAGAGTATGCTATATTCTAGTAGTACGATATAGTTTAACCTGAAACGTGGGCCGCAAGGTCCGCGTTTCTTGTTTGTTTGGAGGTTTTTTATGGCGAAGCAGTCTGGCGGCAACACCGCGCAGAGAGTGGAAGCGCTTGTCCGTCCCACGGTGGAAGGCATGGGTCTGCGCCTGTGGGATGTGGTTTTTGAGAAGGAAGGGCCGGACTGGTATCTTCGCATCCTCATCGACCGGGACGGCACCATGGATACTGACACCTGTGCAGAGGTGTCCCACGCACTGGACCCCATTCTGGATGAGGCAGACCCCATCGACCAGAGCTATTATCTGGAGGTGGGCAGCCCCGGCCTTGGCCGCAAGCTGACCCGCCCGGAGCACTACGAGGCGCTGAAGGGTCAGAAGGTGCGGGCAAAGCTCATCCGCCCCAACGCTGACGGCGTGCGGGAGCTGTCCGGCATCCTGACCGGCCGCGAGGGCAGCACTGTGACGCTGGAGACCGAAAACGGCCCCGTGACCTTTGAGGTGAATGCAGCCTCCGGCGTGCAGCTGTGCGACGACGAGGATCTGTTCAACTGAGAAGAACCGTCTCTGATGGAGAAAAGAGAACAAAATATATAGGAGGAACCCGAAAAATGACAGCAGCGAATAAGGACTTTTTTGAAGCGCTCTCCATGCTGGAGCATGAGCGCGGCATCACCGCAGAGTACCTGATCGAAAAGATCAAGGCGGCTATCATCATTGCCGTCAAGAAGAACTATGAGGTCGAGGAGGATCACATCCGTGTGGACATCGACCCCGACACCGGCCGCTTTGATGTGGCGCTGATCCAGGATATCGTGGCAGACGAGGACTGGTACGACGAGCACGCCGAGATCGGTGTGACCGAGGCACGCAAGATCCGCAGCAGCTACGAGGTGGGCGACCGCATCATCACCCCGCTCAAGACCCGCGATTTTGGCCGTATTGCCGCCCAGACCGCAAAGCACGTCATCCGTCAGGGCATCCGCGAGGCCGAGCGCAACCAGCAGCTCAGCGAGATCCAGTCCCGCGCACATGACATCGTGCAGGCCACCGTTACCCGCGTGGATACCGAGAAGGGCATCGTTGCGCTGGATCTGGGCAAGGGCGGCGAGGCTGTTCTGCCCCGCAACGAGCAGGTGCCCGGCGAGGTGTACACCGAGGGCGAGACCCTGCAGGTCTACATCGTGGACGTGGTCAGCACCGAGCGCGGCCCCCGCGTGATGATCAGCCGCACCCATCCCGGCCTTGTCAAGCGCCTGTTTGAGCTGGAAGTGCCCGAGATCTTTGACGGCACTGTGGAGGTAAAGGCCATCAGCCGCGAGGCCGGTGCCCGCACCAAGATGGCTGTCTGGTCCAAGGACCCCAACGTGAACCCTGTTTCCGCCTGCATTGGTGAGCACGGCGCCCGCGTGGCCGCTGTTGTGGAAAAGCTGGGCGGCGAGAAGATCGATATCGTCAAGTGGAGCGAGGATATCTCGGAGTTCATCTCCGCAGCCCTGAGCCCTGCCAAGGTGGTCAAGGTGGAGCTGCTGCCCGGCGAGACCCGCTCCTGCCGCGTCACCGTGCCTGACCAGCAGCTGAGCCTTGCCATTGGCAACAAGGGTCAGAACGCCCGCCTGTGCGCACGCCTGACCGGCTACAACATTGATATCCGTCCCGAGAGCGGCTACTACGGCGAGGACGAGGAGCCCAAGAAGGACGCAACAGACGCTGAATAAGCCCGGCACCATCTGCCGAAGGAGGGAAACCGGATGGCACAAAAAAAGATCCCTGCCCGCCAGTGCATCGGCTGCATGACCAGCCGCCCCAAAAAGGAGCTGGTGCGCGTGGTGCGCGCACCCAGCGGGGAGATCAGCATTGATCTGGTAGGCAAAAAGCCGGGACGCGGCGCATATCTCTGCCCGGACCCGGACTGCCTGACCAAGGCAAAAAAGAAAAAGGCGCTGGAACGTTGCTTTGAGCAGCCGGTTCCCGCCGAGGTATACGACGCGCTGGCTGTACAGCTGGCCGCAGCCGCAAAGGAGGCAGCAGCCGATGGCAAAAAAGAATAACGCCCCCGCAAAACCCAAGCTGCCCCCGGAGGAGGCGCTGTATCAGGCCGTGAGCCTGTGCCGCAAGGCCGGTGCGCTGACCATGGGCTTTGATGCCGTGGAGGAAGCCTGCGTCAAAAGCAAGGCATGGCTGGTGATGACCGCATCGGACATCAGCCCTAAGACTTTGCAGCGTTTGAACTACGCTGTGGGGGACTTGGTGGACGTGTTCACCATGCCGCTGACACAGGATAAGCTGGCCGATATCAGCCACAAGCCCGTGGCTGTTTACGCGGTGACCGACCGCAACCTCGCAAAGCTCTGCTTCGACCGCCTGTCGGACTGCGGAGCAATCAAAAATGAGGAGGATATGAGCGAATGATCGTAAAATATAAAGTGAGTGACTTTGCAAAGGATCTGAACCTTTCTGCAAAGAAGGTACTGGACGAACTGGCCGCTATGGGCAGCACCGGCAAGAAGAACAGCTCCAATCTGGAGGAGAACGAGCTGAACTACCTGCTGGAAAAGTTCAGCAAGGACAACAGCGTGGCAAATCTGGACGAGTTTTTGAACAGCGCCAAGGCTCCCAAGGAGGAGCCCAAGGCTGAGAAGAAGGCTGACCAGAAGGCCGAAAAGAAGGCTGAAAAGAAGCCCGAGGCTCCCAAGGTTGACAAAAAGCCCCAGCAGCCCGCCGCAAAGGCCGAGCAGCCCAAGGCAAACAATAATAACAATAACGGCAAGCACGGCGACAAGAAGCCCGAGCAGCATAAGAAGCGCGAGGAAAAGACCGTTTCCTTCAGCGAACTGGCACGTGAGACCGGCGCAAAGGCTACCGCAGCCCCCGCACAGGCAGTTTCTGTCCGCCGCGAGGACAATCAGGTCACCGTGGATACCCGCACTGTGGATATGAACGTGGACCGCTTCGACGCCCGCTACGATGATCTGGCCTCCACCAAGAACACCGAGAACCGCCGTAAGCCCACCCCGCAGGGCAACAAGCAGAAGTTCACCCAGCGCGGCCAGCGCCAGCGCCAGCAGTTCCAGAAGGGCAAGCGCGAGACTGAGTTCGAGCGTCTGCAGCGCATCCAGCTGGAGAAGGCACGCAACGCCCAGCTGAAGGTGATGATCCCTGACGAGATCACCGTGGGCGAGTTGGCTGCCCGCCTGAAGCAGCAGGCCGGTAAGGTTATTGCCAAGTTCATGCAGATGGGCGAGATGCACGCCATCAACGACGTGATCGATTTCGACACCGCAGCTCTGCTGGCAGAGGAATTCCACGCAAAGGTCGAGCACGAGGTGCATGTGACCATCGAGGAGCGCCTGTTCACGCAGGAAGAGGATTCGCAGGAGGATCTGGTGGAGCGTCCCCCGGTGGTCTGCGTTATGGGCCACGTTGACCACGGCAAGACCAGTATTCTGGATGCCATCCGCAAGACCAACGTTACCGCAGGCGAGGCCGGCGGCATCACGCAGGCCATCGGTGCATATCAGGTCAAGGTCAACGACAGCCTCATCACCTTCCTGGATACCCCGGGCCACGAGGCGTTCACCTCCATGCGTGCCCGCGGTGCCAACATGACCGATATTGCAGTTCTGGTGGTTGCTGCCGACGACGGCATCATGCCCCAGACCATCGAGTCCATCAACCACGCCAAGGCTGCAAATGTCAAGATTATCGTGGCAATGAACAAGATGGATAAGCCCACCGCAAACCCCGAGCGCGTGATGGAAGGCCTGACCAAGTACGGCATCATCACCGAGGACTGGGGCGGCGATGTAGCCTGCATCCCGGTGTCTGCCCTGACCGGCATGGGCATCAACGACCTGCTGGAACGCATTGCTCTGGAAGCTGAGGTCATGGAGCTGAAGGCAAACCCCAACCGCCGCGCCAAGGGTGCGGTCGTTGAGGCCCGTCTGGACAAGGGCCAGGGCCCCATTGCCACCATTCTGGTGCAGAACGGCACCCTGCACTCCGGCGACGTCATCATTGCCGGTACCGCTGTGGGCCGCGTGCGCACCATGCGCAGTGACAAGGGCCAGCTGCTGAGCGATGCTGGCCCCTCTACCCCTGTGGAGATCACCGGCCTGACCGCAGTGCCGGAAGCAGGCGACCTGTTCGAGGCTGTTGAGGACGAGCGTCTGGCCCGTGAACTGGCCGAGCAGCGCATCGCTGCCGCCAAGGAGAAGCAGTTCTCCTCCTTCCAGAAGGTCACGCTGGATAACCTGTTCAGCCAGATGGCACAGAACGACATGAAGGAACTGGCCATCGTGGTCAAGGCCGACGTGCAGGGCTCTGCCGAGGCTGTGAAGCAGAGTCTGGAGAAGATCTCCAACGATGAGGTGCGCGTGCGCGTCATCCACGCCGGTGTCGGCGCTATCAGCAAGTCTGACGTCGATCTGGCCGATGCCTCCAACGCCATCATCATCGGCTTCAACGTCCGCCCGGACAACGTGGCCAAGGAAGAAGCCGCTGCCACCAAGGTGGAAATGCGTATGTACCGCGTCATTTACGACGCCATCAACGATGTCACCGACGCTATGAAGGGTATGCTGGCACCCAAGTTCCGCGAGGTCTCTCTGGGCGAACTGCAGGTGCGTCAGGTGTACAAGATCTCCAATGTGGGTACCGTTGCAGGCTGCCGCGTGACCAGCGGCAAGATCACCCGCGACAGCAAGGTGCGCGTGGTGCGTGACGGCATCGTCATCGCCGAGGACGAGATCGCATCCCTGAAGCGCTTCAAGGACGACGCTAAGGAAGTGGCCGAGGGCTACGAGTGCGGCGTGACCCTGGAGAAGTTTGCGGACGTCAAGGAAGGCGACGTGTACGAGGCCTTCAAGATGGAAGAGTACCGCGACTAAGCAAAAACCGAATATATAACAGCTTCCCGGCAGAAAAGGCTTCCCTTGGACGAGGGAAGCTGTCGAACGAAGTGAGACTGATGAGGGCGTATCTTTCGCAGGTGTGGAGCGTGCGCCCTCATCCGTCGTTTGGCAGACAATGCCGCCTTGCCCGGCCGGGGCAAGACTTTGGGAGGCTGCCGGACAGAATTTGGAGAAAACTATGTCTCAGAAAAATATGGGCCGTCTTGCGCAGGATATGAAGCGCGAGGTCATTGCCATCATCGGCCGGCTGAAGGACCCGCGGCTGGAGGGCGGTCTGCTGACCGTCACCCGTCTGGACGTGACGCCGGATCTGGATGTGGCAAAAGTGTATGTAAGCGTGATGGGCCGCGCAGACGGCCCCAAGCCCGCAATCGAAGCGCTGAACCGTGCCGCAGGCCATGTGCGCACCGAGGTCAGCAAAAAAATGCACATCCGCAAGGCACCCCGCTTCATCTTTGTGGAGGATGACGGTGCCGCCTACGCCGCCCACATCAACGAGCTGCTGCGCAGCCTGAACGTGAACGGCGAGGAGGAAGCACAGCCTGCTGATACCGAACAGACCGAGGACTGACTGCCTTTGCGGAAAGGATGGATCATTGGATGACAGAACAACTGGATGTGCAGCAGATGGCGCAGCGCCTGCTGGCTGCGGACAACATTTTGATTCTGTGCCACAAAAACCCGGACGGTGACACCATCGGCTGCGGCAGCGCCCTGTACTATGCGCTCAAAGCGCTGGAAAAAACAACGGCGGTGCTCTGCTCCGATGACATTCCGTCCCGCTACGCCTTTACGAACCCACGGCTGTTCAAGGGCGAGTTCGAGCCCCGCACCGTGATCGCGGTGGACGTGGCCGGTTTGCAGCTGTTTGGCGAAAATAACGGTGTGCCGCAGTACGCACGCCATGTAGACCTGTGCATCGACCACCACGCAGGCAACAACGGCTATGCCGATTTTACCCTTCTGGATGCCGGTGCCGCTGCGGCAGCGGAACTGCTGTATCAGGTCATCGTGGAGATGGGGGTGACTATCACCCCCCACATTGCCGACTGCCTGTACACCGGCATTGCTACCGACACCGGCTGCTTCAAGTTCTCCTCCACCACAGCTAACACCCACACGGTGGCGGCAAAGCTTATTGAGGCCGGCTGTCATGTGGAGGAGCTGAACACCCTGCTCTTCGACACCAAGCCCCGTGCCCGCATGGAGGCCGAGCGCATCGCCCGCAACCATCTGGAGTACTATCTGGCGGCCGCTGCGCCCTGATCTACCTGACGAGGGACGAGATCCGGCAGAGCGGGGTAGACCCCGCAGATCTGGAGGAACTGACCAGTCTGCCCATCAGCATCGAGGGAGTCAAGGTGGGTCTGACCCTGCGCCAGCAGCCCGGCGGCAGCTACCGCATCAGCGTGCGCACCGCAAAGGGCGTGGACGCCTGTGCCATCGCACGGCGGCTGGGCGGCGGCGGCCACACCCGCGCAGCGGGCTGTGAGCTGCTGGGCGACCTTGAAAACGCCAAAAACGCGATCCTTGCAGAGGTGGAAGCCGAACTGGACGCACCGCAGGAGGAAGCATGATGCAGGGCATCCTGATCGTAGACAAACCCATGGATTGGACCAGCTTTGATGTGGTTGCAAAGCTGCGCGGCGTGCTGGGCACCCGCAAGCTGGGGCACAGCGGTACGCTGGACCCCATGGCCACCGGCGTTCTGCCGGTGTTCTGCGGCGGTGCCAGCAAGGCGGTGGATCTGCAGCTGAACCACGACAAGACCTACCGCGCCACCCTGCGTCTGGGCGCACGCACCGATACCGGCGATAGCACCGGCACGGTGCTGGAAACTGCACCCGTCACCGCCGGAGAGAAGGAACTGCTGGTTGTGCTGCCGCAGTTTATTGGCCCGCAGATGCAGGTGCCGCCCATGTACTCGGCGGTCAAGATCAACGGCCAGCCGCTGTATAAGCTGGCCCGCGAGGGCGTGACCGTGGAACGCAAGGCGCGCCCCATTGAAATCTACGGCATCGAGTACGGCGGCAGTCCGGCAGAAAACGAGTATGTACTGACGGTGCGCTGCTCCAAGGGCACCTATATCCGCACCCTGCTGGAGGATATCGCCGCCGCAATGGGGCAGAAGGGCACCATGAGCGCGCTGCGCCGCACTGCTGCCGGTCTGTACACCGAAGCAGATGCCCACACGCTGGAAGAAATTCTTGCCGCAAAGGAGCAGGGGAGCGCTGCACTGGAAGCACTGATGCTGCCGGTGGAAAGCGTGTTCACCCCGCTGCCGCTGCTGATGGTGGAGCCATGGGTGGAGCAGCACCTGTACAACGGCTGTCCCACCAGCCACTACCCCGCAGCAGACGGACGCTACCGGGTGCGCAATGCCGCCGGGCAGTTCCTTGGCCTTGCTAACATCAACGGCGGGGTGCTCCGGGTGGAAAAACTGTTCGTGGAACGTAATTGAGCAATAAAGGAAACAAGACCCATGCAGATCATTTCTCAGTTTGCCCCGCTGCCGCTGGCACAGCCTGAAAAAGGCACCGCCGTGGCCATGGGCTACTTTGACGGCATCCATATCGGCCACCGGGCGGTGATCGAAGGGGCTGTGCAGTGGGCAAAGACCCATGATGCAGCTCCGGCGGTGTTCACCTTCCGCCTGCCGGTGGAAAATAAAATGAAGGGCAAGCGCCTGCTCTCCACCGAGGACAAGCACGCCCTGATCCACAGTCTTGGGGTGGAGTATTACCTCACCCCGGACTTTGAGGCGATCAAGGCACTGAGCCCGGAGGAGTTCGTGCGCGGCATCGTGGAAAACTGCCACGCCCGGGCGCTGTTCTGTGGCGAAAACTTCACCTTTGGTGCAAAGGCTGCCGGTACGCCGGAGCTGCTGCGCACCCTCTGTGCCCCTCTTGGGGTAGAGGTAGTGGTGGTGCCCATGGCTCAGTTTGAGGAAAAGCCGGTGTCCTCTACCCGCATCCGCACCGCGCTGGAGGGCGGGGACATCCCGGCCGCCAACGCTATGCTGGGCATGCCCTACGCCATCCGCTTTGCGGTGCAGCACGGGGCAGGACTGGGGCACACCCTCGGGGTGCCCACCATCAACCAGCTGTACCCGCAGGGCTTCCAGATGCCCCGCAGCGGCATTTATATCACCCGCACCTGCATCAACGGGGTGTGGTATCCCTCGGCCACCGGTCTGGGCAGCCGCCCGACCGTGAACGATGACGCTACCAAGGTGACCTGCGAGACCTTTATCCCGGGCTTTTCTGGTGACTTGTACGGCACCGACCCGGTGGTGGAGTTCCACGCTTACCTGAGTCCCAGCAAAAAGTTTGATACGCTGGACCAGCTGCGGGATTGCATCAACGATGCCGCCCGCCGCGCACAGGAATATTTTGCATAACGCATCAACAGCGGAAAAATTATTTTTATTTGGGGTCGAGAAACGCCTGTGGGCGTTTTTCGACCCCTTTTGTCGTGAAGGAAAACAGCATTTCCGGCGTCTGCGGGCAGAAAAAACCGCACTTCGGGCAAAATAGACACATTTCCGTGCAACAATGGCAAATGTTTGTTAAACAATTATCTATCTCATGTCCTTGCAATACACGCAGTTTTTGTTTATAATAGTAGCTGTACGGGGCAACGCCCCGATTGTGAGCGAGACTCTGGTTCAGAATTATAACTTGAGAGGAGTTTTTACCATGGGTTTAGGTAAGAAGACGATCGACGATCAGAACTACTGCGGCAAGAAGGTGCTTGTCCGCTGCGATTTCAACGTCCCGATGAAGGACGGTGTCATCACCAACGAGAACCGCATCAACGCAGCACTGCCCACCATCCAGAAGCTGGTCAACGATGGCGCAAAGGTCATCCTGTGCAGCCACCTGGGCAAGCCCAAGAACGGCCCCGAGGCTAAGTTCAGCCTGGCTCCCGTTGCTGTGGCTCTGAGCGCAAAGCTGGGCAAGACCGTTGTGTTTGCTGACGATGACAACGTTGTGGGCGAGAACGCAAAGGCTGCTGTGGCTGCTATGAACAACGGCGATGTCGTTCTGCTGCAGAACACCCGTTTCCGCAAGGAAGAGACCAAGAACATGCCCGAGTTCAGCGAGGAGCTGGCTTCTCTGGCTGATGCTTATGTGGACGACGCCTTCGGCAGCTGCCACCGTGCACACTGCTCCACCGCAGGTGTCACCGACTACATCAAGGATACCGCTGTCGGCTACCTGATGGAGAAGGAGATCAAGTATCTGGGCAACGCCGTCAACGACCCCGTCCGTCCCTTCACCGCTATTCTGGGCGGCGCTAAGGTCGCTGATAAGCTGAACGTCATCTCCAACCTGCTGGAGAAGGTCGATACCCTGATCATTGGTGGCGGCATGGCTTACACCTTCGTCAAGGCTCAGGGCTACGAGGTCGGCAAGAGCCTGTGCGACGACACCAAGCTGGACTACTGCAAGGAAATGATGGCTAAGGCCAAGGAGAAGGGCGTCAAGCTGCTGCTGCCTGTGGATGCAGCCTGCATCAAGGACTTCCCCGATCCCATCGACGCTCCTGTGGACGTGACCGTGGTGCCTGTCACCGCGATCCCCGCTGACATGGAGGGCTGCGACATCGGCCCCGAGACCATGAAGCTGTTTGCTGACGCTGTCAAGGCTTCCAAGACCGTTGTCTGGAACGGCCCCATGGGCGTGTTCGAGAACCCCACTCTGGCAGCCGGTACTCTGGCTGTTGCCAAGGCTATGGCTGAGAGCAATGCTACCACCGTCATCGGCGGCGGCGACAGCGCAGCAGCTGTGCAGCAGATGGGTCTGGGCGACAAGATGACCCACATCTCCACCGGCGGCGGCGCTTCTCTGGAGTATCTGGAGGGCAAGGAACTGCCCGGCATTGCAGTCATCCAGAACGCATAATTTTTCCGGCATCACAATGGGTGCGGCGGCATTTACGCCGCCGCATCTTTTCTTTTTGTGCAGGCAATTTGTGAATAGTTACGAAGGTAAGGAGAAAATAACAATGGATAAGGCAAAGCGCAAGGCTATTATCGCTGGCAACTGGAAGATGAACAAGACCGCCTCCGAGGCTGCTGTTCTGGTGGACGAGCTGATCCCCGCTGTGAAGGACGCTACCTGCGAGGTGGTTATCTGCACCCCGTTTACCGATCTGGTCACCGCTGTGGCTAAGACCAAGGGCACCAACATCCACGTCGGTGCCGAGAACGTCCACTTTGAGAAGTCCGGTGCTTTCACCGGTGAGATCAGCGCCGATATGCTGGTGGATCTGGGCGTGGAGTACGTTATCGTTGGCCACTCTGAGCGCCGTCAGTACTTTGCAGAGACCGACCAGACCGTCAACAAGCGCACGCTGGCTGCTCTGAACGCCGGTCTGAAGGTCATCCTGTGCGTGGGCGAAAGCCTGCAGCAGCGCGAGGAGGGCGTTACCGAGGAGCTGGTTCGTATGCAGACCAAGATCGCTCTGCGTGACGTGACCGCCGAGCAGATGGAAAATGTTGTCATCGCCTACGAGCCTGTCTGGGCCATCGGCACCGGCAAGACCGCTACCTCCGATCAGGCAGAGGAAGTCTGCGCACAGATCCGCAAGGTGGTGGGCGAGCTGTACGGCGAGGCCGTGGCCGAGGCTACCACCGTGCAGTACGGCGGCAGCATGAACGCCAAGAACTGCGAGGAGCTGCTGAGCAAGAAGGACGTGGACGGCGGCCTGATCGGCGGCGCATCCCTGAAGGCTCCCGACTTTGCTGTCATCGTCAATGCAGCCACCAAGGGCTGAGCAACTGCCTTTTCTTAACTAAGCTGTTTCAGCGCCCGGCTGCGCCGTTTTTTCAGCGCTGAGCCGGGCGCTGATCTGTTTTTACAGCAGCCGCTCGGGTGTTATGCACCCCGCAGGCTGCACTCCCGCAGGCAGGGCGCTTAGCCTTGCCCGCAACGCGTGATAAATTCAAAGGAGATTCAATTTTATGGCAAAGAAACCTGTTCTTCTGTGCATCATGGATGGCTTCGGCTGGGTGCCGAACGAGACCTTTGGCAACGCCGTGGTGGCTGCCAAGACCCCCCATCTGGATGCTCTGATGGCAAAGTACCCCATGACTACCATTGATGCTTCCGGCATGGCTGTCGGTCTGCCCGACGGCCAGATGGGCAACTCCGAGGTCGGCCACACCAACATGGGCGCAGGCCGCATCGTCTACCAGCAGCTGACCCTCATCACCAAGTCCATCCATGACGGTGAGATGCTCAAGAACCCTGTGCTGGTCAAGAACATGAAGGCTGCTATCGAGGCCGGTAAGGCCATCCACCTGATGGGTCTGGTGGGCACCGGCGGCGTGCACAGCCATGCCGACCACTGGTTTGGCGTGCTGGAAATGGCAAAGCATCTGGGTGCTAAGGAAGTCTACCTGCACTGCATCACCGATGGCCGCGACACCGATCCCCACTCCGGCAAGGGCTTCCTTGCTGACCTGCAGGCCAAGCTGGATGAGCTGGGCAGTCGGTAAGATCGCCAGCGTCTCCGGCCGTTACTACGCCATGGACCGTGACAACAACTGGGAGCGCGAGGAGAAGGCTTTACGCTGCCTTCGTCTACGGCGAGGGCAACCACGCCGCCAACGCGCAGGAGGCCATCGAGGCATCCTACGCCGACGACAAGACCGACGAGTTCGTTCTGCCCTGCGTCACCTGCGAGGGGGCCGTGTGCAGGACGGCGACACCGTCATCTTCATGAACTTCCGCCCCGACCGCGCCCGGGAGATCTCCCGCTGCTTCGTGGACGAGGACTTTACGGACATCCAGCGCCGGACCGGGTTCCTCTCTGTGGACTTTGTGTGTACCACGGAGTACGACGCCACCCTCCCGAATGTTACGGTGGCCTACCCCCACCAGAAGCTGGTCAATACCTTCGGAGAGTATATCAGCAAGCTGGGCCTGACTCAGCTGCGCATTGCTGAGACGGAGAAATACGCCCATGTCACCTTCTTCTTCAACGGCGGCGTGGAGGAGGTGTTTCCCGGCGAGGACCGCTGCCTGATCCCCTCTCCCAAGGTGGCGACCTATGACCTGCAGCCGGAGATGTCCGCCTATCAGGTCACCGAGGAGGCCGTGAAGCGGATCGAAAGCGGCGCCTATGATGTGGTCATCCTGAACTTCGCCAACTGCGACATGGTGGGGCACACCGGGGTCTATGACGCCGCCTGCAAGGCTGTGTCCACTGTGGACGAGTGTGTCAACCGCGTGGTGGAGGCCACCTCCAAAATGGGCGGGGAGAGACGGCGCGCAGCAGAGGACGGAGCCTCCGGCACGGACATGTCTGAAGCAGGGGGGGCAGGCTCCAAAGGGGCGGGGGGAGGTGCTTCCCTGGGGGGCGGCACCGCGTCCGGCTTTACCTCCGGCGTGCCGCCGGAAAGAAGATTCAGCACATGGGCCGTTTTGCTGCTTCGGCTGTTTTTGCCCGCCATCACACATCCCTCCCGGGCCCATCCTGATGGGTCCTGCGGGGAAAGGCGGCGCCGGCCAGCTCATCACACAGACACTCATAATCCTGGGAGGGCTTGGAGTGGGGAGAGTAATCTACGATGCTGATCCCGTGAGCCGGGGCCGCCGCCACCGAGACGCTGTTACGGATCTTAGTCTGGAATACTCTGGTATCCAGCTGTTCCGCCATCTGCTGGGAGAGCTCCAGCATTTCCCGATTGAGATTCAGCCGGGGATTAAAACGAGTGAGCAGAATGCCCATGACCCGCAGGCGGGAATTATAATACTCCCGCACACTGTCAATGGTCTCTTTGATCTGGGAGACGCCCAGCAGGCTGAGTACCTCCGGCGCCATGGGAATGATCAGGCCGTCAGTGGCGACATAGGCGTTGACGGTCAGAATATTAAGGGCGGGAGGAGTGTCGATGATGATGAAATCATATCGGTCCTGGAGCTTTGACAGGGCGGTTTTCAGCAGAAATTCCCGCCCCGGCTTCTGAAATTCCAGTTCGGCTGCGGAGAGAAGAATATTGGCTGGAAGAAGATCGCAGGTATCTGTAGGGGAGACGGCCTGTTCAGGGGAAGCGGTCCCGCGGAATACATCGTAGATCGTGACGCAGTGCTCAATATCAAGACCGAGGCTGAAGCTCAGACTCCCCTGCGGGTCCAGATCCACGCCCAGGACCTTGGCCCCGCGGTTATGCAGGGAGGACAGAAGGGCGCAGGCAGTTGTTGTCTTTCCGACGCCGCCTTTCTGATTGGCAACCGCAATTATTCTACCCATTTATACTTCACCTTTCTTTCATAAGCATTATTATATCATTTTTCATTTCCATAATCTATACAATGTTTCATGTGAAACATAAAAATTCTTCCTGATTTTCATCTTTTTTTTAGACATAATTGCTGCTTCACTGAATGTTTCACGTGAAACGCTTACTTTAAGATTTCTTACAAAGTATTCCATCTAAGTGTATTGTTAGCTCTTGTTCTACGTAAGTAAAAACCATGTCGAAAATTTCATACATTCATTACTTTTCTTGCTTATCCCAATGTAGTATAATAGTCATATCAATATCTATGAAAGTTGGTTGTGATTATGAAGAAAAAACTTAGATCTTTTGTTATTCTTACCGCCCTGTCTACGGCTACAATACATATCATAAACAGAGGAATTCATTATTTCGCAACAATGCATAATCTTCTTCAGCGTGATGATACAGATGACTACGAATGGAGATTTGGAAGGGTCCACTATCGGAAATGTGGTGAGGGTAAGCCCTTGCTTTTACTTCACGATCTGGCACCCGCGAGTTCCTCTGTTGAATGGTCCTATACAATCTCTTTGCTTGCTAAAAATCATACCGTCTATGCAATAGATCTTCTGGGATGTGGACAGTCAGACAAACCAAATCTGACATATACGAATTTTTTATATGTACAGATGATATCAGACTTTATCAAAAATGTTGTGCATAAGCAGGTTGATGTCATTGCAACCGGTTCTTCTGCTCCACTTGTTGCCATGGTTTCGACAGGAAATCAGGAGCTTATTGATAAAATGGTATTTGTAAACCCACAGGATCTCTATGATCTTGCTAAGATTCCATCCAAACGAAGCAAACTGCTTTATCATTTAATTAGTATGCCTCTTCTAGGCACTTTTCTCTATAATATTTTATTCTGCAAAAAGCAGATTGTCTCGAATGCAGAGAAATTATTCTATGATCAGACACAGATTGATGAGTGGATGATTAACGCCTACCATGAGGCCGCACATATTGATAATATGCATTCCCGCTATCTATTTGCAAGTATTAAAGGAAATTATACAAAGGTAAATCTTGTTCCGTTTCTACCAAATATTACACACAGTATCTTTGTTATCCGTGGTATCAATAATCCCTTATTGGAAAATAATGCCCGTCAATATCAGAAAATACTTGCCATCTATTGAGGTTATTGAAAATTGATGAGACAACATATTTACCACAAATAGAAAAGCCGGAAGAATTCTGCGAACAGGTAGAAATCCTCCTGGATCCGAAATAATTACAAAAAAGTGCGAAAGAGCGTAATCTCCGAATCAAAAGTATTGCCAATTATTTTAGTAAATTAGTATTTTCGTTTCTTATTTTTAAAAAGTGGGAATGTTTCACATGAAACATTCCCACTTTTTCTTATAATGGTTCTTTTTGCAGGTAGACCAGCCTTTCTCGGATATTTCTTTGCCGTAGGCTTTATTTTCTTAATTTTAATATAGATCTTCCAATTTCCGTTCCCGGCAACTTAAATTTATTTCACTTCTTCAACAGTTCCACCAAGAATTTGCACTGAATTTTCAGCTTGTTCTACTTCCTTATCGATATCTTCAGATTTATATGGTACAAAATAACCACCTATCTTCACATATGGAAGACAATATTCTGATAAAGTAGCAAGATTTGCTACCGCACGTGAAACACAAAAGTCAAATTTTTCCCGATACTGTGTCTTCTTAGCAAAGTCTTCTGCCCTTCCATGAATCGTTTCGATTTTCTCTAGCCCTAACTGCTGAATCACTTCATTTAAAAAACGAATTCTTTTATTTAATGAATCAAGAAGTACAACTTGAATTTCAGGAAAAACAATCTTCAGTGGAATTCCAGGGAATCCTGCTCCCGTTCCTATATCGATTATAGAGGAAACCTTTGACATATCAAACGATTTTACAATCATAAGACTATCCAAAAAGTGCTTTTCATTGACTTCATCATACTCTGTAATTCCCGTCAAATTCATTACTTTATTCCATTCCACAAGAATCCGATAGTAAGTATCAAACTGTTCTTGCTGTCTGTCCGTCAGGGAAAGACCCAATCTTTTTACCTTTGATTCCATTATGTTGTCCATTTTCTCTCTCCTTTAATCTTCTATCCCTGCCGCATTGACTCCATATAGACAAGTAGTACAGAAATATCTGCCGGAGATACTCCTGATATTCTGGAGGCTTGTTCAATTGACACCGGACGCTGTTCGCTTAATTTCTGTACCGCCTCGATACGAAGACTCTTCACTTCATGATAATCAAT
>ENA-OPZZ01000532-OPZZ01000532.1-human-gut-metagenome-genome-assembly--contig:-NODE-532-length-29737-cov-13.100101_pt1 | contig 29737 bp, 38 predicted proteins | sample MGYA00242487_ERZ504511 | MGnify/ENA primary metagenome ERZ504511 (study PRJEB26092, sample SAMD00036241) | human gut metagenome | host: Homo sapiens | study: EMG produced TPA metagenomics assembly of... | reverse complement strand
TAGCTCAGTTGGTAGTAGCGCATGACTGTTAATCATGATGTCGTAGGTTCGAGTCCTACTGGCGGAGTTTAAAAGCGGTAGACGGAGAGCAACTCATTGAGTTGCTTTTTTTCTGCTCTCATTTGGACATTTTTGTCATGTTCCTTTTTCCTAAATCTTTTTATAATAAGATTACTTTAAAAATAAAAGGGAAAAAGGAGATAGAAACAGTGGATTTTGAACGCTATTTTCAAACGGTTAAACCAATTATTTTAAAATTACGCCGTTATTATTTTGTCAAACTCTGGGATTATGAGGATTGGATTCAAGAGGGACGTATTATTTTCTTTGAACTTGTAGAGGAACATCCTGATCTCTTAATTAATGAAGGCAAACGTTATAGCTACTTTAAAACAAAATTTTCTAACCATGTTAAAGATATTATCCGCCATCAGGAATCCTTTAAACGAAAATTTAATCGTATGCCTTATGAAGAAATTGGTGATATTAGTCACTGTGTACCCCAGGTATCTTTCTTTCAAGTCGCAGATTACGTGGCTTATCAGGATAGCTTAGCACGTTTACGAAGAACATTGGGTAGAGAAGATAGACTGAAGTTGGAAAAAGTGATTCGTGGGGAACGTTTTGAAGGGAAGAAAGACTTCTTAAAAAGCATTGAACCGTATTTCTCAGATTTTAGACCATAAGAAAAGACCAGAGGATTCTGGCCTTTTCTTACTCTTCTGATCGGAAGAAGGATTTGTATAGGGCACGAACTGCCTCTTTTTCGTGTTCCGTTTGAGTAACGAACATAACAGATACTTCACTTGATCCTTGTGAAATCATTTCCAAGTTAATGTGTTTATCTGAAAGTGCTTTGGTTGCTGTTGCGGTTACACCAGTATGGTTTTTCATATCTTCACCCACAATCATGATGATTGAAAGGTTGTGTTCGATATCAACTTCATCAACGCCAAGTTCACGAGTTAAGTATGTTGTGATTTCTTGTTCTTTGATTGGTGTAAGTTCACGTTCGCGAACAATGACAGACATGTCATCGATACCTGTTGGAATGTGTTCCCAACGGATGTTTAAGTCTTCAAGAATTTGAAGGACTTTGCGACCAAAACCGACTTCACGGTTCATAAGGTATTTAGACAAGTTGATACTTGCAAATTCGTCATCAGCAGCGATACCAATAACAGGAACTGTAGGCCCACTGTGTTTTAATGTAATACGTGTTCCTGGGTGTTTGGGATTGTTTGTATTTTTGATGACGAGAGGAATTTTACCTCGGTAAGCAGGAATAAGTGCTTCATCGTGTAGCACTGAAAATCCAGCATAAGCAAGTTCACGCATTTCACGGTATGTTAATTCTTGGATTGTGTGAGGTTTGTGAACCACTCCAGGATGAGCTGCAAAGATACCATCAACATCGGTAAAGTTTTCATACAAGTCTGCTTTGACACCTGCAGCAACGATAGAACCTGAAATATCTGAACCACCACGTGAGAAAGTACAGATTTGGCCATCAACTGTAACTCCAAAGAAGCCTGGGATAACAAGGATTTCTTCTGAGTCACGCAATTCTTCAAGCTTATCATAGCTTGATGGAAGAATGCGTGCATTTCCTGGTTCACTTGAAACAATGATACCTGCTTCTTTAGGGTGAACATAGCGTGCATTGAGTCCGTTTTTACGGAAAAATTCTGCCACAAGCTTAGCATTATTATCTTCACCTGCTGCAAGAAATGTGTCATAAAGGAATTCGTTACATTCAATTGGGAGTGTCGCAAGATTTGTAATCGTACCTGCAATTTTGCTCATAATTGATGAACTGAGTCCAAGCTCATCTGCAATGGCTTGGTAACGGTTGATAATCCATTCTTGTGCAGCAGTGACATCATCACCTGAGGTGTAGTCCTTGTAATACTTAATAAGAGCATCGGTTACCTTAGTATCTTCTGAGTTACGCTTTCCGGGTGCTGATACAACAACAAAACGTCGTTCGTTATCAGATTTCACGATATTCAAAACTTTTTTTAGTTGGTCAGCCGAAGCCAGTGAACTACCACCAAATTTGATTACTTTCATGACCTTCTCCACTTTTCTAAAATTTGTATACAATTATAACAAAATTCTGAAAATTTGTCAGTAGTTTTTCAAATAAAAAGATAGTATAATAGAGGAATGGAAAAATTTAAAGCAATTATTTTTGATATGGATGGTGTCTTATTCGATACTGAAACGTTTTATTATCGCCGTCGTGAGAAGTTTTTGGCTGACAAAGGGATCAGTATAAAGCACTTACCGCCTAGTTCTTTTATTGGTGGCAATATGAAACAAATTTGGCCAGACATTTTGCGTGACAATTTGGACAAATGGGATACTGATCAGCTACAAAAAGAGTATTCTATTTACAAAAAAACGTATCCGCTTCCTTACAAAAACTTGATTTTTGAAGATACTTTTAAAGTGGTCAAAGGACTTTTTGAAAAGGGGTACAGTTTAGGGCTTGCTTCTAGTTCAACTAAACATGATATTTTGAAAGCTCTTGAAGAAACTCAGTTGTTAGCGTATTTTTCAGTGATTTTATCAGGTGAGGAATTTGAAAAAGGAAAACCACATCCTGCGATTTATCAAGAAGCACGAAAACAACTTGGCTTTAACAGTGACGAAACGCTAGTTATTGAAGACAGCGAAAAAGGTATTCAGGCTGGTGTTTCTGCCGATTTAGAGGTTTGGGCAATTGAAGATCAGTTATTTGATATGAACCAAAGTAAGGCAAGTCGTCTGGTGAATAATCTAACACAAGTTATTGAAGAATTAAGCAAATAATATGATGAAAGTAGGTGTAATTCTACTTTTTTTAAACAATAGTTTGATAGTTTAAATATTAAAAAATCAAACTAAATTAATCAAAATGTGATTTTTTTCTTGATTTATCGAGGAATAGTATGCTAGAATAGCTGGTGCTAAATAGTTTAATAACCAAACTATTTTTATCACATCTGATGGAGGTAGATAGATGTCTTTCGATAATGTGATTTATGAAAAGGGAGAAGTTGCAACTTTGACCTTGAATCGCCCAGATATTTCGAATGGTTTTAATATTCCAACTTGTCAAGAAATTCTTGAGGTTTTAGACTTAGTGAAAGCAGATGATTCTGTGAAAATTTTGGTCATTCAAGCAGTTGGTAAAATCTTTTCAATTGGTGGGGATTTGGCTGAGATGCAACGTGCAGTTGAATCAGATAATGTCGAATCGCTAGTTGAAATTGCAAGTTTAGTTAATAAAATTTCCTTTGCCATGAAAAAATTACCAAAACCAGTGATTATGAGCGTAGATGGTGCGGTTGCTGGTGCAGCAGCAAATATGGCTGTTGCGGCGGATTTTGTGGTCGCAAGTGAAAAAGCCAAATTTATTCAAGCCTTTGTTGGTGTTGGTCTTGCTCCAGATGGTGGAGGAATTTTCTTGATGAGTCGCGCTATTGGAACAACACGTGCGGATTCAGTTAGCTATGGCTGGTGAAGGGGTAAAACTGCAGAAAAAGCCATTTTGAATATGGCATTGTTTATCGTCTTTGTGAATCTGAAAAACTAGAAAGAACGACAAATCAGTTAACGAAACGTCTGCTTCGCGGTTCAATTAATTCATACCGTGCCATCAAAGAAATGTCGTGGAAATCCCAATATGAAAGGCTGGGAAGACTATACAAAACTTGAATTGCAACTTCAAAAAGAATTAGCTTTTAAGGAAGATTTCAAAGAAGGTGTTCGTGCTTTTGCTGAAAAACGCCGTCCGAAATTTTCAGGAAAGTAATGTAAATAATAGTTCGGTTTTCAACTTATTTTTCCAGTTTGACCAAAAATACCTTGCAAAATATTTTGATGTTTGATATACTTTGATTGTCAAAGTTTATTTAGGAGGTGAAATCTTGGATTATAATAGAATTAATGAATATTTGGTTGATATTTTTAATCGTGTTCAGGTTATTGAAGAGACTAGTTTGCGAACAAGTCAATTCAACGATGTTTCATTAAAGGAAATGCATACCATTGAGATTATTGGTAAGAATTCTAATGTGACTCCAAGTGATATTGCACGTGAGTTGATGTTGACCCTCGGTACAATAACCACTAGTTTAAATAAGCTTGAGGCAAAAGGTTATATTGAAAGACGACGTTCGAAATTGGACCGTCGTGTGGTTCATTTAACTTTGACAAAAAAAGGAAGATTATTAGATAGGCTTCATCATAAATTCCACAAAAATATGGTTTCTCATATTGCGGAAGATATGAATGAAGAAGAACTAGAAGCACTTTTGAGAGGGCTTAAAAATCTTCACAAGTTTCTTGAGGAGTTAATGTAATAATGGTATTTGCAAGAATTGCTCAGGCAGCAGCCTATGCCCCTGAACAAGTGATTACAAACGATGATTTGTCTGAAATCATGGACACCAGCGATGAATGGATTTCATCACGTACGGGAATTAGAAGACGACATATCACTCGAGATGAAACAACTAGTGATTTAGGGACGCAAGTTGTCAAGCAACTACTTTCAAAAGCTGGTTTATCAGCTGTAGATATTGATTTCATCATTGTTGCAACAATTACCCCTGATAGTCTGATGCCGTCAACAGCAGCTCGTATTCAAGGAAATATCGGTGCTGTAAATGCTTTTGCCATGGATGTGACAGCAGCATGTAGTGGCTTTGTGTTTGCTCTTTCGACTGCGGATAAATTTATTCAATCGGGTATCTATAAGCGCGGTATTGTCATTGGTGCTGAAACATTGTCAAAAACACTAGACTGGTCAGACAGAAGTACTTCTGTTTTATTTGGCGATGGTGCTGGTGGTGTTTTGCTTGAAGCAACAGAAACAAAACATTTCTTAGCAGAGTCTTTAAATACTGATGGAAGTCGTGGTCTTAGCTTGACATCCGCCAAAGTTGGCTTGTCTTCACCATTTTCTGAAAAAGAAGAGGATGATAAGTTCTTGAAAATGGATGGTAGGGCTATCTTTGATTTTGCAATCAGAGATGTGGCTAAGAGTATCAAGGCACTTATTGAAACTTCTGAAGTTTCAGCTGAAGATCTTGATTACTTGCTTTTGCATCAAGCTAATATTCGTATCTTGGATAAAGTGGCGCGAAAAATGTCTATTGACCGAGATAAATTTTTAGCAAATATAATGGAATATGGTAATACTAGTGCGGCAAGTATTCCAATTCTCTTATCAGAATCAGTGGGTAAGGGACTTATCAAATTAGACGGTTCTCAAACAATTCTTCTATCAGGATTTGGTGGAGGTTTGACATGGGGAAGCCTAATTGTTAAAATCTAGTTACAAACTTGTGCATTATAGCATGAGGTATTATATATATTTATTAAGGAGAAATTAATCATGGCAGTATTTGAAAAAGTACAAGAAATTATCGTTGAAGAACTTGGTAAAGAAGCAGAAGAAGTGAAATTGGAAACTACTTTCGATGAACTTGATGCTGACTCACTTGATGTTTTCCAAGTAGTTTCTGAAATCGAAGATGCATTTGATATCCAAATCGAAACTGAAGAAGGTCTTAACACTGTAGGTGACTTGGTTGCTTACGTTGAAGAAAAAACAAAATAATGACATGGCTGGAGTTGGGATTAAAAACTAACTCCACTATATATTTAGTAGAAAGGGCTGTGGGATAGGTTGCTAGTAAGCGAAAACTTATCTTACTCCCTCTCTTCTTATTATGATAGTTTGACTATCAAATTATTGTTTGGTAAATACTAAGAAGGTTTAACATGAAAACACGTATTACAGAATTATTAAATATCAAATATCCAATTTTTCAAGGTGGTATGGCTTGGGTTGCCGATGGTGACTTGGCTGGTGCCGTTTCAAACGCTGGTGGTTTAGGTATTATCGGTGGTGGTAATGCCCCTAAAGAAGTTGTTAAAGCAAATATTGATAAGGTTAAACAAATTACTGATAAACCTTTTGGTGTTAATATTATGCTTTTGTCACCATTTGTTGATGAAATTGTTGATCTTGTGATTGAAGAAGGGGTTAAAGTTGTTACAACTGGTGCTGGTAACCCTGGTAAATACATGGAACGTTTCCACGAAGCTGGTATTACTGTTATTCCAGTTGTTCCTAGTGTTGCGCTTGCAAAACGTATGGAAAAACTTGGAGCAGATGCGGTTATCGCTGAAGGTATGGAAGCTGGTGGTCACATCGGTAAATTGACTACAATGACACTTGTTCGTCAAGTTGTTGATGCGGTTAATATTCCAGTTATTGGTGCTGGTGGTGTCGGTGATGGACGTGGTGCAGCAGCTGTCTTTATGCTTGGTGCTGAAGCTGTTCAAGTGGGAACTCGCTTTGCTGTTGCCAAAGAATCTAATGCTCACCAAAACTTCAAAGATAAAATCTTAAAAGCAAAAGATATTGATACGGTTATTTCTGCGTCTGTCGTTGGACATCCAGTACGTGCCGTTAAAAATAAATTGACAACATCATATACTCACGCAGAGAAAGATTTCTTGGCAGGTCGTAAGACAAAAGAAGACATCGAAGTATTGGGAGCAGGTGCTTTGCGTAATGCTGTTGTCGATGGTGATGTTGTGACTGGTTCAGTCATGGCAGGTCAAATTGCAGGTTTAATTCGTAAAGAAGAAACATGTGAAGAAATCTTGAAAGATCTCTACTATGGAGCTCAAGAAGTTATCTTAGAAGAAGCTAAACGTTGGGCTGATATTGAGAAAGATTAATATTTCTATTTAAATAAAAAATCAAATTCCGTTTGGGAGGATTTAATGACGAAAACTGCCTTTTTATTTGCTGGCCAAGGGGCTCAAAAACTTGGAATGGCAAGTGATTTATACGAAAAATATCCTATAGTAAGGGAGACCTTTGATCAAGCTAGTTCTATTCTTGGCTATAATCTTCGTGATTTAATTGATAAGGAAGAAGATAAATTAAATCAAACACGTTATACACAACCAGCTATTTTGACAACTTCAGTTGCAATTTATCGATTGCTTCAGGAAAAAGGATTTAAAGCTGACATGGTTGCTGGACTTTCATTAGGGGAGTATTCAGCTTTAGTAGCATCAAGGACGTTGAGCTTTGAGGATGCTGTTGCTTTGGTAGCTAAACGTGGTGAATTTATGGAGACTGCAGCTCCAGCAGGAACTGGGAAAATGGTTGCTGTCATGAATACGGAAGCATCTCTTATTGAAGAGATTTGTCAAAAAGCTTCAATTAAAGGTGTTGTGACACCAGCTAACTATAACACACCAGCACAGATTGTGATTGGTGGTGAGACTGAAGCTGTGAACTATGCTGTAGAATTGCTTAAGCAAGCCGGTGTGAAACGCTTGATTCCTTTGAAAGTTTCAGGACCTTTCCACACTGCTTTATTGGCACCTGCTAGCAAACGCTTATCAGAAGTACTTGATAAAGTGACTTTTTCGGATTTTGAAATTCCTTTGATTGGAAATACAGAGGCTAAAGTCATGCAGTACGACGATATCAAAGCTTTGCTTGCTAGACAAGTGAAAGAACCAGTTCGTTTTTATGATTCTATCGAGACCATGCGTAAGCTTGGCATGACAGAAGTTATTGAAATTGGTCCAAGTAAAGTTTTGAGTGGCTTCCTTCGTAAAATTGATAGAAGTATTCCAACAGCAAGTGTTGAAGACGAAGCAAGCTTAAGTGTTTTGCTAAAAAATAGGAGATAGTCATGGATATCAAAAATAAGAATGTTTTTGTAACTGGGTCAAGCCGCGGAATTGGTTTAGCTATTGCCCACCGTTTTGCAAGCCTTGGGGCTAATGTAGTGCTTAACGGTCGTTCAGAAATTTCAGTAGAATTGCTTGATAGCTTTAAAGATTATCAAGTGAAAGTTGCTGCCATTTCTGGTGATGTGTCACAATTTGATGATGCTAAACGCATGGTTGATGAAGCAATCGCGAAACTTGGTTCTGTTGATATTTTGGTTAACAATGCTGGTATCACACATGATAAACTGATGTTGAAAATGACTGAAGCTGATTTCGAATCAGTGCTTAAAGTGAATTTGACAGGTGCTTTCAACATGACACAATCAGTCTTGAAACCGATGACGAGAGCGCGTCAGGGTGCTATTATTAATTTATCTAGCGTTGTTGGTTTGACAGGAAATGTAGGTCAAGCAAACTATGCAGCTTCAAAAGCTGGTTTGATTGGTTTTACAAAATCAGTTGCGCGTGAAGTTGCCGCACGTGGTGTTCGAGTCAATGCTATTGCTCCTGGATTTATCGAGTCAGATATGACAGATGCGATTCCCGAAAAAATGCAAGAAGCTATTTTAGCAGGTATTCCGATGAAACGTATCGGTAAAGCTGAAGAAGTGGCAACAGTAGCAAGCTTCTTAGCTGAGCAAGAATACTTGACTGGACAAGTCATTGCAATTGATGGTGGTATGGCAATGTAAACTATTGTTTGCTTTGCTGTAATAGTTTAAAATTAGAAGTATAATTTCTCTTAAAAGGAGACAAAAATGACATTAAATAGAGTTGTCGTAACAGGTTACGGTTTAACATCCCCTATCGGAAATACACCAGAAGAATTCTGGAACAATCTTCATGATGGTAAAATTGGTATCGGACCAATTACTAAATTTGATAATTCTGAAATCCCAGTTCATAATGCTGGGGAAATCCATGATTTTCCTTTTGATAAATATTTTGTTCGTAAAGATAAAAATCGCATGGATCAATACTCACTTTATGCGATTTATGCGACTTTAGAAGCTCTTGAAAATGCAAAACTTGATATGGATACAGTTGATCGTGACCGTACTGGTGTCATCGTATCATCAGGTATTGGTGGTTTGCAAGAAATGCAAGAACAAATCATTCGTATGCACGAAAAAGGTATCAAACGTATTCAACCAATGTTTATCCCTAAAGCTTTGTCAAACATGGCTGCTGGTAACATTGCTCTTCGTATTGGTGCGCGTGGTGTATGTAAATCAATCACAACTGCTTGTGCCTCATCTAACGATGCTATCGGTGAAGCTTTCCGTGAAATCAAATTCGGCTACCATGATGTAATTCTTGCTGGTGGTGCTGAATCTACTATTAATGAAATTGGTATCGGTGGTTTCAATGCTTTGACTGCCCTTGCTACAACAGAAGACCCAGCTCGCTCTGCTATTCCATTTGATAAAGATCGTAATGGTTTTGTTATGGGGGAAGGTGCGGCTGTGCTTGTCCTTGAAAGTCTTGAACACGCTCAAAAACGTGGTGCAACAATCCTTGCTGAAGTTGTTGGTTATGGTAGCAACTGTGATGCTTACCACCAAACAACACCAACTCCTGATGGCTCAGGTGCAGCAAAAGCTATTGAATTGGCAATCAAAGAAGCTGGTATTTCACCAGAAGATGTGGACTATGTCAACGCACATGGTACATCAACTCAAGCTAATGAAAAAGGTGAAAGTAAAGCTATCGTAACTGTCCTTGGTAAAGATGTTCCAGTATCTTCAACAAAATCATTCACTGGACACCTTCTTGGTGCTGCAGGTGCTGTTGAAGCTGTCGCAACTATCGAAGCAATTCGCCACAACTACATTCCAATGACTGCTGGTACTCGTGAATTGTCAGAAGATATCGAAGCAAATGTAGTTTACGGACAAGGTCAAGAAGCAGAATTAGAATATGCCATTTCAAATACATTCGGATTTGGCGGACACAATGCTGTTCTAGCATTTAAACGTTGGGAGGCTTAAGCGTGAATATTTCTGAAGTAAAAGACTTGATGGTTCAATTTGACCAGTCAAGCCTACGTGAATTCTCATTTAAAACAGATGAGTCTGAATTAACATTTAGTAAAAATGAATACACTGCGCCTGTAGCACCAGTTACTACAGCTGCACCTGTTTCAGCTCCTGTTGAAGTGGCTGCGGCACAAGCACCGCAAGCAACACCTGCTGAGGCTGAAGTAGCAGCTGATACTGATATTTTTGCTGAAGGTGAAGAAGTACCAAGCCCACTTGTTGGGGTAGCTTACCTTGCACCAACTCCAGATAAACCAGCCTTTGTATCAGTTGGTGATGCTGTTAAAAAAGGTCAAACATTGTTAATCATTGAAGCTATGAAGGTCATGAATGAAATTCCAGCTCCAAAAGATGGTATCGTGACAGAAGTGATGGTAAATAACGAAGACGTTGTTGAATTTGGACAAGGATTGGTACGTATTAAATGATTGATATTAAACAAATTCGTGAAGCTTTACCACACCGTTACCCAATGCTTTTGGTTGACCGTGTGCTTGAAGTGAGTGATGATGAAATTGTTGCTGTTAAAAATGTGACAATCAATGAACCATTTTTTAACGGTCACTTTCCAGAATACCCTGTGATGCCAGGGGTTCTCATCATGGAAGCTCTTGCTCAAACAGCAGGTGTTCTAGAACTTTCAAAAGAAGAAAATAAAGGGAAATTGGTCTTTTATGCTGGAATGGATAAAGTGCGTTTCAAGAAACAAGTTGTTCCAGGTGACCAATTGGTGATGACAGCAAAATTTGTTAAACGTCGTGCTACAATTGCCGTAGTTGATGCAAAAGCGGAAGTTGACGGGAAATTAGCAGCTTCTGGCACATTGACATTTGCTATTGGCAGTTAAGAAGAATAGTAGTTTAACGTAAACTGTGACAAAAAAAGAATTTTGACTGGAATGCTAATACATTCCAAATAGGAGGAAAAAGCAGACGTATGTTTAAAAAGATATTAATTGCCAATCGTGGAGAAATTGCGGTGCGTATTATTCGTGCGGCACGTGAATTGGGAATCAATACGGTAGCTGTCTATTCTGAAGCTGATAAAAATTCTTTGCATACGATTTTGGCTGATGAAGCAATTTGTATCGGTCCAGCTCGTTCGACAGACTCTTATCTTAATATGAATGCCGTCTTGTCAGCTGCTATTGTAACAGGTGCTGAAGCCATTCACCCTGGATTTGGTTTTTTGAGTGAAAACTCAAAATTTGCAACCATGTGTGAAGAAATGCATATCAAATTTATCGGTCCTAGTGCTGAAATCATGGATAAAATGGGTGATAAAATCAATGCTCGTGCTGAAATGATTGCTGCAAACGTACCTGTTATTCCTGGTTCTGATGGTGAGGTATTTACTGCAGAGGAAGCACTTGAAGTGGCTGATAGACTTGGTTATCCTGTTATGCTAAAAGCTTCTGCTGGTGGCGGTGGTAAAGGAATTCGAAAAGTCGAATCTGCAGAAGAATTTGTACCTGCCTTTGAATCAGCTTCACAAGAAGCTTTGGCGGCTTTCGGTAACGGTGCCATGTACATCGAAAAAGTCATCTATCCAGCTCGACACATCGAAGTTCAAATTTTAGGTGATTCTCATGACAATGTCGTTCATCTTGGTGAACGTGACTGCTCTCTTCAGCGTAATAACCAAAAAGTTTTAGAAGAAAGTCCATCAGTTGCTATTGGTAAAACCTTGCGTGCTCAAATTGGCGATGCCGCCATTCGTGCCGCAAAAGCAGTTCATTATGAAAATGCAGGTACGATTGAATTCTTGCTTGACGAGAAAACCTCAGAATTTTACTTTATGGAAATGAACACACGTGTTCAGGTAGAACACCCTGTCACTGAGTTTGTTACTGGTGTTGATATTATTAAGGAACAAATTCGTATTGCAGCAGGTCAACCATTATCTGTAACACAAGATGATATTACAATCACAGGTCATGCGATTGAATGTCGTATTAACGCTGAAAATCCGAAATTCAATTTTGCACCAAGTCCTGGTAAAATTACAGATTTGTATTTACCAAGTGGTGGTGTTGGACTGCGTGTCGATTCAGCTGTTTACAATGGCTACACCATTCCACCATATTACGATAGTATGATTGCAAAAATCATTGTTCATGGTGAAAATCGTTTTGATGCTTTGATGAAAATGCAACGTGCGCTTTATGAATTGGAAATTGAAGGTGTGACAACAAACGTTGAATTCCAAATGGATTTGATTTGTGATGAGCATGTGATTGCAGGGGATTATGATACTTCATTCTTGATGGAGACATTCTTACCAAACTACAATAAGAAAAATGATTAGGAGATTTCATGGCTTTATTTAGTAAAAAAGATAAGTACATCCGAATTACTCCCAATAACTCTATAAAACAAGCGGAACCTCGTGAAGTTCCTGAGGTTCCTGATGAATTATTTGCTAAGTGTCCAGCTTGTAAGCACATGATTTATCAAAAAGATTTAGGGGTTGTAAAGATTTGTCCAGCTTGTTCTTATAACTTCCGTATTTCTGCTAAAGAACGTTTGGCGATTACTGTAGATGAAGGTAGTTTTGAAGAACTTTTTACTGGGCTTGAAACAAGTGACCCACTTAAGTTCCCTGGTTATCAGGAAAAATTGGTTAAAATGCGTGAAAAGACTGGTCTTGAAGAGGCTGTCGTGACCGGTAAAGCTTTGATTAAAGGGGAAAAAGTAGCGCTTGCTATCATGGATTCTAACTTTATCATGGCTTCAATGGGAACAGTTGTCGGCGAAAAAATCACGCGTTTATTTGAAATGGCGACTGCTGAAAAATTACCTGTTGTCATCTTTACAGCATCAGGCGGTGCTCGTATGCAAGAAGGTATCATGAGTTTGATGCAAATGGCAAAAATTTCAGCTGCCGTTAAACGTCACTCTGAAGCTGGTTTATTCTATTTGACAATCTTGACTGACCCTACAACAGGAGGTGTGACAGCAAGCTTTGCCATGGAAGGTGACATTATCCTAGCAGAACCGCAAGCTTTGGTTGGTTTTGCCGGTCGTCGTGTTATTGAGACAACGGTGCGCGAAAACTTACCTGAAGATTTCCAAAGAGCAGAGTTTCTTTTGGAACATGGTTTTGTGGATGCCATTGTCAAACGTACAGAAATGCCAGACACTATTGCTAAACTAGTTGCGTTTCATGGAGGTGCTAAATGAGTAGCGACGTATCAAGAATTTTGAAAGAAGCGCGTGATCAAGGGCGTTTGACAACCTTGGAATATGCTAATTTGATTTTTGATGACTTTATGGAACTTCATGGAGATCGTCATTTTGCTGATGATGGAGCAATCGTTGGGGGAATTGCTCGACTTGCAGGTCGTCCTGTGACAGTTATTGGTATTCAAAAAGGGAAAAACTTACAGGAGAATGTAAAACGCAATTTCGGTCAACCAAATCCAGAAGGGTACCGCAAGGCGCTTCGTTTGATGAAACAAGCTGAGAAATTTGGTCGTCCAGTAGTTACCTTTATTAACACTGCAGGAGCTTATCCTGGTGTTGGTGCAGAAGAACGTGGACAAGGTGAAGCAATCGCGTGCAACTTGCTTGAGATGAGTGACCTCAAAGTGCCAATTATTGCTATTATCATTGGAGAAGGTGGCTCTGGTGGTGCTTTAGCGCTCGCTGTAGCTGACAAGGTTTGGATGCTTGAACACAGCATGTATGCGATTTTGAGTCCAGAAGGCTTTGCCTCAATCCTTTGGAAAGATGGTTCGCGTGCAACCGAAGCAGCAGAATTAATGAAAATAACAGCTGGAGAACTTTACAATATGGGAGTTATTGATAAAGTGATTCCAGAACATGGTTATTTCTCAAGTGAAATCGTTGAGATGATTAAGACAAATCTTATTTCTGAATTAGAGGAGCTTAGCAAACTTCCTTTAGACCAATTAATTGAAAATCGTTATCAACGCTTTAGAAAATTTTAAAAATCCCACATTGTACTAGCCTCAATTCATAGAAATCATTTTCTTGATTTTGAGAGTGGTTCAAAGGGGATTTTTTCTTATACAAAAAACACCTGCTAATCAAGTGATTAGTAGGTGTTTTAGGTTTATTATTTAGGTGAGATAACTTCAGCTCCACTCATGTATGGACGAAGTACTTCTGGAATTGTTACAGAACCATCTTCGTTTTGGTAGTTTTCAAGGATAGCAGCAACTGTACGTCCAACTGCAAGACCTGAACCGTTAAGAGTGTGAAGAAGTTTAACTTTACCATCAGCTTCGTCACGGTAGCGGATTTGTGCACGACGTGCTTGGAAATCTTCAGTATTTGAACAGCTTGAGATTTCACGGTAAGTGTTTTGAGCTGGAATCCAAACTTCTAGGTCGTAAGTTTTAGCAGCTGAGAATCCCATGTCTCCAGTACATAGTGTGATAACGCGGTATGGCAAACCAAGTTTTTGAAGAATGTTTTCAGCGTTAGCAACCATTTTTTCCAATTCATCGTATGAAGTTTCTGGTTTAGAGAATTTAACCATTTCAACTTTGTGGAATTGGTGAAGACGAATCAAACCACGTGTGTCACGACCAGCTGAACCAGCTTCTGAACGGAATGATGGGCTCATCGCTGTGAAGTAAACTGGAAGTTCTTTACCATCAAGGATTTCACCACGGTAGTAGTTTGTAAGTGGGACTTCAGCAGTTGGGATAAGAACATAGTCAGAATCAGCCAATTCAAATGTGTCTTCTTTGAATTTTGGATATTGACCAGTACCAAACATAGAGTCGTGGTTTACCATGTATGGAGGAATAACTTCTGTGTAGCCTTCTTTAGCGTGTTCATCCAACATGAAGTTGTAGATAGCGCGTTCTAGGCGAGCTCCAAGACCTTTGTAGAATAGGAAACGAGAACCAGTAACTTTTGCACCACGTTCCCAGTCAAAGATGTCAAGGTCTTCACCAAGATCCCAGTGAGCTTTGATATCAAAGTCAAATTCACGAGGTGTTCCCCAACGACGAACTTCAACGTTTTCGTCTTCGTCAGCACCGACAGGAACATCAGCAGCTGGGATGTTTGGAAGTGTAGCTGTGAATTCAGATAATTTTTCATCGATTTCAGCTAGTTCAGCGTCAGTAGCTTTGATGTCTGCTGACAATTTTTGCATTGCAGTGATTTGTTCAGAAGCGTCTTCTTTGTTGCGTTTTGCTTGAGCGATAGCTGCAGAAGCTGTGTTACGTTCAGCTTTAGCTGATTCAGATTTAACAAGCAATTCACGACGTTTGTCGTCGAGTTCTTTAAGTTCAGAAAGTTTTTCAGCAGCAACGCCACGTGTAGCCAATTTTTTAGCGACTTCGTCGAAATCGTTACGAATACGTTTGATATCTAACATAAGTTTCCTCCAGTTTTTTTAGCGCTCATAGGGGTTAGCTGTGCCCAGATGAACAAAAAGCACAGCATGTTAACTGCTGGAGCGCAATCGCGCGGTTCCATCCAGCTTCACATCCTGTGCACTTAATTTCTATTCTTAATTGATATAACGGTAGAATTTCAGACCTGTCGCTCTATCTGCTCACAGCAACCGCAGACTTTCTGAAAGAGCTCCACTCTTACTTATCCGTACTATTTATTATACTAGATTTATTTCTTTTTGACAAATCCTGTTAGTTTTTTCATAAGGACTTGAACAAGTGTAAGCATACGAACAACTTTATCGTTTCCGATATGTTGGCGAGCCACTTTTAAGATTTTTCCTGAGTCTTTTGAGGCAAAAAGAAATTTTCCTTTATCTGTAAAGACTTCAAAGTGACGGCTGACTTTGTTACGAGAAACGTTAGCGCCGATTTTTTCGATGTTTTCCCAAGGAATTTGGATATAATCCTCGACGTTAGCGTCGCTATAAAATTCAAGACCTTTATTACCGAGAAGGAATTTCCCTACTTTTCCCCCCATGCCAAGATAAGAAACACCGGTAGTCGTTAATTCCACGGTAGAGTTAAGTGATTGTGCCATGTAATCTCCTCTGAATTAGCTTTTACTCTATTATAACATAATAAAAAAAGAAGGACCGAAATCCTTCCTTTCTTTTATTACATGATTCCGAAGAAACGAGCGGCGATACCAACGATGAACAATCCGATGATGATTGTGATTGGAGAAACTTTTTTCTTAAGCAACCACATGCAAAGGAATGTAAGGGCAAGTCCCATCAAACCAGGAATCAATGAGTTCAATTGACCTTGAAGTGTATTAGCTTTTTCTGGTGAAAGGCTAAGTCCATCAGCCACTTTACCAAGAATACCTTGAAGTTCAGTACCAGTTACGTTTCCTTTAGGAAATTCGATGTAAGCACCTTCTGAAAGTTTAGTTGAAGGAAGATTAACAGTGAAGTTAATTGATACCCAACGTTCAACCAAGACAGCCAAGATGAACATACCAAGGATTGAAGCACCTTTAGTGATTTTTTGGATGATACCACCTGAAAGGTCTTTAGTGATTTCAGAACCAGCTTTGTAACCAAGTTCTTGAGTGTACCACAAGAATGCCATACGGATGATGTTCCATCCGAAGAAGAATAGAAGTGGACCAACGATGTTACCTGCCATAGCAAGTGAAGCACCAAGAGCACCAAGGATAGGACGAACTGTAAACCAGAAGACTGGGTCACCCACACCAGCAAGAGGTCCCATCATACCAATTTTAACCCCTTGGATAGCTGTGTCATCAATTTCAGCACCATTTGCGCGTTCTTCTTCAAGGGCAAGAGTTACACCGATGATTGGAGCAGCAACGTATGGGTGAGTATTGAAGAATTCCAAGTGACGTTTAAGAGCAGCAGCTCGGTCTTCTTTAGATGTATAAAGTTTTTTGATAGCAGGGATCAAAGCGTATGCCCAACCTAAGTTTTGCATACGTTCGTAGTTCCAAGAACCTTGTAGGAAAGTAGAACGCCACCAAACTTTTTGACGATCAGATTTTGATAATTGAAGTTTTTCAGCCATGTTTGTACCCCTTTCTAGTAGTCTTCCAAGATGTCGCCGATTGGGTCACCAGAACCTGAGATAGTTCCGCCACCATTTCCACCTTTTTCTGAAAGGTTAAGGTAGATGAATGCAAGAGCAACACCAATTGTACCAAGGGCGATAAGAGTAAGGTCAGATACAGCGGCAACGGCAAAACCGATAGCGAAGAAAGGCCATACTTCGCTTGTAGCCATCATGTTGATAACCATAGCGTAACCTACGGCAACAACCATACCACCACCGACAGCCATACCACCTGACAACCAGTCTGGCATAGCGTTAAGGATAGATTGTACTGCTGAAGTTGGTACTGCAAGAAGAAGAGCAGCAGGAACAGCAATACGAAGACCTTGAAGGAATAGAGCTACTAAGTGAGTACGTTCAACTGCAGCGATGTTACCTTCTTTAGCGGCAGCGTCAGCACCGTGAACAAGGGCAACAGAAGCAGTACGAACAAGCATAGTAAGGAAAAGACCTGCAACGGCAAGAGGGATAGCTGTTGCTGTTGCAACGGCGATACCTTTAGAAGTGAAGTCTCCACCTTTAACCATGATGATAGCAGCGGCTATAGAAGCAAGGGCAGCATCTGGCGCAACAGCGGCACCAATGTTAGCCCAACCAAGAGCGATCATTTGTAGAGAACCGCCAAGGATGATACCTGCTTCAAGGTTACCAGTAACAAGACCGATAAGTGTGCAGGCAACTAGTGGTTGGTGGAATTGGAATTCGTCAAGGATACCTTCAAGACCAGCGAAGAAGGCAACTACAACGACTAAAATCATAGAAATAACTGACATTATTCTAGTTCCTTTCGTTTATAAAAGTTTTCAATGTGCAATTGTAAGCCAGAAACCAAGGCTTACGTGTTTTGGATAAAAACAGGAAAGTTTGATTCAAAAATTATTGAACATTTGCTTTTTTGATTAGATCAAACAAGTCTTTTTTAGAATCATTAGGGACTTTACGAACATCGAATGTTACGCCAAGGTCACGTAATTTTTCAAATGTAGCAACGTCATCTTTGTCCATTGACAATACGTTGTTAACCATTGTTTTACCTGTTGAGTGAGCCATTGAACCAACGTTAAGTTCTTTAATTGGCACACCGCCTTCGATAGCTTCAAGAGCTTCTTGAGGTGTTTCAAACAAGATAAGTGCGTGTGTGTTACCAAAACGAGGGTCTTTAGAAGCTTCAATCAATTTCTTGATTGGAACAACGTTTGCTTTAACACCGTTTGGTGCTGCTTGTTTGATCAAGCTTTTACGTAATTCATCTTTAGATACAGTGTCAGATGCAATGATGATACGATCAGCTTTAGAAGCTGGTGTCCAGTTTGTTGCAACTTGTCCGTGAAGAAGACGTGTGTCAATACGAGCGAGGTTGATTTTAAGTTTACCATCACCGATGACAGTTCCTTCAGGGATAGCACCTTGAGGAGCAGCTTGTGCGGCAGGCGCTGCAGCAGCTGTTTCAGCTGGGTTGAGTTCTTCAGGAAGTGCTTTAACACCGTCTTTAGACTCTTTAATGATATTTGCGGCAACTTGTTCAACACCTGCATTTGCGTCCATCATACGCTCAGTGTAGGCTTGGATAAGCATTGGCAAATTAAGACCTGTAATGATAGCCATCTTGCGATCTGGATTTTCACCCATTACGCGACTAGCTTGGTTAAATGGAGAACCACTCCAAAGGTCAGCTAGTACGAGGATTTCATCATCAGCATCAAATTGTGCGATAGCATCGTTGAAGTGTGCATATAAATCATCAGGTCCTTCGCTTGGCATGAAAGTTACAATTTGAACTTTCTCTTGGTCACCAAAGATCATAGAACCTGATTGATGAATACCTTCAGCAAATTTACCATGGCTGGCAATAATAATACCGATACCCATTCTTGTTCTTCCTCCTTATGATTATTTTTCGTTGAAACAAAAAAGAATAATCTCCTTCCGGACAAGTCCGACAATTCTTTTCCGTTCCAAGGAAATTTTAAGAACGATATTATTGTAAAACGTTTTCACAAAAAATGCAATAGCTTTTTGAAAAAAATAACAGAAATCATGAAAAATTTTCAGAAACTCGCAAAATAAAGCGATTAAATTGTATAATTCGCAAAATAATGTTCGGTAAAAACGCTATGTTTTTTGAAAGAATCATGAAAAGGTTTTTAAAACGATGAAAAAACTTCCTAAAAAGAAGTTTTTCAGAAATTTATAGAAAAATTTTCGCCAATTCTTTCGCAACACCGTCTTCTTCGTTGGTAAAGTCTGTTTGTTTGTCAGCAAATGGTAGGAGTACGTTGCTAGCATTTTTCATGGCGTATCCTGTACCGGCGAAGGTCAACATTTCGGTATCGTTGTGTTCATCACCAAAGGCAATCAAGTCTTCTCGGTTCATGTTTAGGGTTTTTAGTAAGTACTTGAGAGCATAGGCTTTGTTGATGCCCTTAGGTGAGAATTCCAAGATATTAAGCGGTCCGCCCCATGAATCAATTTCGATTTCGTGGTTGAAGTATTTGCGCATTTCATCGGCAAGACTATATTTGTCTTCGTGATGAGTTTGCATCAAAAGACCATTTGGATTTTCAGTAATTTTTGTTACATCAAGTGTCATTTTATCGGTGATTTTATCGACACCAAAAAGCTGTGGATTGATGATGTCGTGATTATCGGCACTGATGAAGAATTTTTTACGGTATTCACTAGCGATAAAGTCTGCTTGGATACTTTTTTGGATGTCTAGGACATCTAAAAGGTATTGTTTATCAATAGTGACGCTGTATTCAAAGTCCCATTTTTTTTCAGGAAGATGTGTCAAGGAACCGTTAAAGGTAATCATAGGTGTTTCAAGTTGTAAGCGACGGTAGTGTTCAAGAGCCATACGGTATGGACGACCTGTCGCAATAACGACCTTGTGACCTTTTTCTTGTATTTTTTTAATAGTATCAACAGTATAATCTGAGATAGTATTGTCACTGCGCAGCAGCGTACCATCCAAATCAAGAGCAATCATTTTTTTCTTTGTCATAGGTGTTATTATAACAAAAAAGGGTAGCAAAGAAAAAGAAAAGTAGGTATGATATAATGGTTTTAATAAAAAATGAGGTTACGCTAATGTATAAAATTTTTTGGAGTCATGTGTTTGCTTTAGGGATTATTTTAAGCATTACTTTCTTTCATGCAGACAGCAATGGGTTGATGAATGATGTGCTATTTTCCTTGTTAACAGTAGAAATGGGATTTTTCGTTTTTTATTTTAAAAACATTGTTCTACGAGTGGCAGCATTTGTCTTGTGGTGTTTTTTCTATCCAAACAACTTAAATGTTTTGTTTAGTGTGGCAGACAGATCATGGGCAACATCTGTTTTATGGTCAACTGATGGGATGACATCATTTATGATTTATCTGGCAGTTCTTGTGTTTTCACTAGTTGCAGGGACACTTAGTTTACGGATGATTTTAAAACCATTGAAATTAAATCAGTATATTCAAGTATTCTTTGTAATGGGGGTGTCCTTCTTTGCTAGCTTGCTTTTTCAGGTACTCCGAACATTAGGAATTACGTGGAAGGTGATTATTAACCAACACTTAAATATCTTTGAAGAAGCGGCGAAAGCTTTATTGACGATTAATATACCTTTTATTCTCGGGTTGATGATCGTTCAAGTCATGATGTTTGTTGTTCTTGATAATGATTAAATAGAAAAATGGAGGCGAGTTATTCTCGTCTCCATTATTTGTTTTAAAGGGTAATTTTAGGACTTTTTTGCTATAATAAGCCTTAAGGAAGGGGAAGAAAATATGGCTAAAAAGAATGTATTGATTCATGTCTTTTTTGGAATCATTTCGTTTGGCATTTATTACTACCATTTGCGAGGTCCAGATTTGGTATGGAACATGTTTTTGGCGCTGCTAGCTCTTGATTTTTCACTTCTTTCCTACTGTATAAAGCAAAAAGTGGTGAGATGGTCAAGTGGTCTCTTATGGTTGTTTTTTTATCCGAACACCTTTTATATGCTAACCGATATTGTTCATATGAATTTTACTGATTCGGTTTTATGGAATAAAACTAGCTTGATTTTGTACATGTTGTACGTGTCTAGTATCTTATTTGGGGTTCTATGTGGTATTGAAAGTGTGAAGAATATAGTGGTGACTTTTAAGTTGAAAAATTATTATATCCGGATGCTTTTCGTTATAATTCTGTCTTTTGTTTCGAGTTTCGCGATTCATATTGGACGTTATGCAAGGTTAAATTCTTGGGATATTTTCACTAGACCTGGTCTTGTTATTGATGAAATTTTGAATGTAATTAGCTGGAATGCTATTCATTTCGTGCTTGGTTTCACTTTTTTGCAGGTTTTATGTCTTATTTTTTTAGACCGTGAAAATTTTAAATAAAGTTATTGAAAACTGAACAATCTTTTGGTAGACTATATAAGTCGTTCGGAAATGGAAGAAAAAACGACTATTATTAACCTTATTAAAGGAGAAACCATTTAAAAATGGAAAAGTTTTTTAAACTTAAAGAACATGGTACAGATGTTCGTACAGAAGTAACTGCTGGTTTGACAACATTCTTTGCAATGTCATATGTATTGTTCGTTAACCCATCAATCCTTTCACAAGCTGGAATGCCTACACAAGGTGTGTTCCTTGCTACAATTATCGGTGCTGTTGTAGGTACATTGATGATGGCCTTCTACGCTAATCTTCCATATGCACAAGCACCAGGTATGGGACTTAACGCCTTTTTCACATATACAGTTGTCTTTTCATTGGGTTACTCTTGGCAAGAAGCTCTTGCGATGGTATTCATCTGTGGTCTCATTTCACTATTTATCACAGTAACTAAAATTCGTAAATTGATTATTGAATCAATTCCAGCAGCATTGAAATCAGCTATTTCAGCTGGTATTGGTATTTTCCTTGCTTATGTCGGAATTAAAAATGCAGGTTTCTTGAAATTCTCTATTGATGCTGGTACATACACAGTAGCTGGTACTGGAGCTGATAAAGGTCTTGCTTCAATTACAGCTAACGCATCAGCTACACCAGGATTGGTCGCTTTTAACAACCCAGGTGTTATTCTTGCATTGATTGGTCTTGCTATCTCAATCTTCTTTATCGTTAAAGGAATTCGTGGTGGTGTTATCCTTTCAATTGCTGCAACTACAGTTGTTGGTATTTTGATTGGTGTTGTTGATCTTGGTTCAGTTAACTGGGCTGCAACTAACTTGTCAGCTTCGATCAATGATTTGAAAGAAATCTTTGGTGTAGCTCTTGGTAGTCAAGGTCTTGGTTCATTGTTCTCAGATGCTTCACGTATCCCAGGTGTCTTGATGGCAATCCTTGCTTTCTCATTGACAGATATCTTTGATACAATCGGTACACTTGTTGGTACTGGTGAAAAAGTTGGTATCATCGCATCAACTGGTGAAAACAAAGAATCTAAAGCTCTTGACCGTGCTCTTTACTCTGACTTAGTTGGTACAACATTAGGTGCCATCGCAGGTACTTCAAACGTTACAACTTACGTTGAATCTGCTGCAGGTATTGGTGCTGGTGGTCGTACTGGTTTGACTGCTCTTACAGTTGCCGTACTATTTGCTATCTCAAGCTTCTTTAGCCCGCTTGTTTCAATCGTTCCTACACAAGCAACAGCTCCAATTCTTATTATCGTTGGTGTTATGATGCTTTCAAATCTTAAAAACGTTAAATGGGACGATCTTGGCGAAGCAGTTCCAGCATTCTTCACATCAATCTTTATGGGATTCAGCTACAGCATTACTTACGGTATCGCTGCTGGATTCATCACTTACACATTAGTTAAAATTGTAAAAGGTCAAGCAAAAGAAGTTCACGCTGTTATGTGGGTTCTTGACTTCTTATTCATTCTTAATTTCGTTAGCTTGGCTATTTTATAAAATATAGTTTTTGACAAAAAGCTGAAGGTACGTTCTCTCACCTTCGGCTTTTTTCGTATGGTGAAAGTGGTAGAAAGCTTGTCATTAGTGAATTTAATAGTCTATTGGATAAAATCTACCGATGAAAAAACTGGCGAGACTTGGAAGGTAAGCAGAATTTTGATATAATGGACTCATGTTTTATAGTCATAATGAAGATGAGTTGATGGCTTATGGTTACCAGCTCGGTCGAAAATTACAAGCAGGAGATGTTCTGGTTTTAACTGGAGATCTTGGTGCCGGTAAGACGACATTAACCAAAGGAATCGCAAAGGGACTTGATATCGATCAGATGATTAAGAGCCCGACCTATACGATTGTTCGGGAATACGAGGGGCGTTTACCACTCTATCATTTAGATGTTTACCGTATTGGAAATGACCCAGACTCTATTGATTTGGATGATTTCTTGTATGGTGATGGTGTTGCTGTTATCGAATGGGGTGAACTTTTAGAAGAAGATTTGCTTGGCGATTACTTAGAAATCATTATCACTCCTTCAGGAGATGGTCGTGACATTGAGTTACAATCTAATGGCCCACGAAGTAAGGAACTTTCGGAGGCTATAGAACGTGGCTGAACAAGAGGTAATCGTTGAAGAAGCCCAGCTCTCTGATGTCAAAACCTTGGTTGATTTGCTTAGTCAGGTTAGCCAAGAGACAGATTTTGTGGTTGCAGAGACGATTTTGTCGCAAGAAGATATGGAGATTTTCTTGGCGCGACATCTCGAGTCTGTTAATGAAATTTGCTTGGTCGTAAGAGTTGGTAAAAAGTTGGCTGGTGTTTTAAATGTATCCAGCACTAGCTCACCACAAACTAATCATATCGGTGATATTTTCATTGCTGTGCAAGAAAAATACTGGGGGTATGGTCTCGGTTCACTTCTTATGGAAGTTGCTCTTGATTGGGCTTGCCACACGCCAGTGATTCGTCGTTTGGAGCTGACGGTTCAGGCTAGAAATAGCAGAGCTGTTCACCTTTATGAAAAGTTCGATTTTAAGATTGAAGCTACAAAAGAACGTGGCGCAAAAACTAAAGATGGAGAATTTCTTGACGTCTACTTGATGAGTAGGTTGATAGACTAAAAGTAAACAAATGAAACTCGGAAAAAAAATTCTGCTTATGATAGCAGCAATCGTTGTGACAACAGTTGTTGCATTAGGTGTTTATATTACAAGTGCTTACAATTTCTCAACAAGTGAGCTCTCAAAAACGTTTAAGGATTACAAGACGTCTGGTTCAAGTAGCAATGCTATTAAACAGACAAAACCTTTCTCAATTCTCTTGATGGGGGTTGATACAGGGGATTCTGAACGTCATTCAACTTGGGAAGGTAACAGTGACTCAATGATTTTGGTAACTGTTAACCCTAAGACGAAGACAACAACAATGACAAGTCTTGAACGTGATATTCTTATTGAATTAACAGGACCTGAAGATAATGATATGAATGGTGCTCAAGCTAAATTGAATGCTGCTTATGCTTCAGGCGGAGCTCAAATGGCTATTATGACCATTCAAGATTTGCTAGATATTAAAATTGATTACTACATGCAAATCAACATGCAAGGTTTGGTCGACTTAGTTGATGCCGTAGGTGGTATCACAGTCACAAATAATTTTGATTTCCCAATCTCAATTGAAGAAACAGAGCCTGAGTATACGTCATCAATCGAACCTGGGACTCACAAAATTAATGGTGACCAAGCTTTGGTATACGCACGTATGCGTCACCAAGATCCAAAAGGTGACTACGGTCGTCAACAACGTCAACGTGAAGTTATTCAAAAAGTGCTTAAGAAAATTTTAGCTCTTGATAGCGTGTCATCTTACAAGAAAATTCTATCTGCTGTAAGTAAGAACATGCAAACAAACGTTGAAATTTCATCACGTACCATTCCAAGTCTTCTTGGTTATGCGGATTCTCTAAAAAATATTGAAACGTATCAGTTAGAGGGTGAAGGACAAACGATTAATGAAATTTCTTACGAAATCGTAAGTTCTGATCATTTGCTTGAGGTGCAAAACCGTATTAAGAAACAACTTGGTTTAGAAGAAAGCACAGAATTAAAAAGCAACAGCAGTTCTTTCTGAGAATCTTTACGGTACTTCATCTTATTATAGTAGCGATTATAGCAGTTATGATAGTGGCTATAGCACAGGTTATGACACTGGTTATAGTGATTATAGCAACAGTGGCTACAGTGATTACTCAACCGATACTTATTCACAAGATGCAAGTGCTTATGCATATTAACATAAAAAAGTCGACTATTTGGTCGGCTTTTCATTTTAGATTTGAGAGGCGTACAAAAAGTACTGGAATTTTCCAGTACTTTTTGTTATTGTTCTAATTCTTGGTATTTTGAAAGTGTCGTTTTGATTTGTTCAAGTCGGCTTTTGCTTTCTTGTTCAAATAAGCGACGTTTGTAGTCCAATTCTTGGCTAATGCTTTCAAGTTTTGGTAATTGTTGGTTGATATTATCAATCGCTTTGCTGATTTTTGTAATATCACTGGCAATTTTGTCACTGATGTCGTTAGCATCAGCGATATCGTCTTTAATCTCTTCGCGTTTTTGGTAAGCTTGGTAGGCTGTAAATCCAGCGCAGCCAGCTAGGCCTAAGGCGATAAAAGAGCTTAATTTCATACTTCCACCTCTTTAGTAATTTGCTCTGCTAATTTTCCAAGAGTTTCAAAATCTAGTTCGTGTTCTGTAAAGTTAAGTGAGAATTCGTCGTCGCTAGCATAACGTGGAATGAGATGAACGTGAGCGTGGAAAACGGTTTGTCCAGCGACTTCTTCGTTATTGTTGACAATGTTCATGCCAACAGCACCAGTTGCTTTTTGAACGGCACGCGTAATTTTTGGCAAGCGCGCAAAGAGTTCTTGTGAAGTTTCTTCAGACATAGCAAGGACGTTACGAACGTGTTCTTTTGGAATGAGAAGAGTGTGTCCTTTAGTGGTTTGTGAAATGTCTAAGAAAGCTAAGACTTTATCGTCTTCATAAACTTTTGATGACGGAATGTCACCTGCGATAATTTTACAAAAGATGCAATTTTCCATTTGAATCACCTATAATCCTTTTCTTTTTTACTTCAGTAATGAAAGACATACCTTCATTCATACATTATTACAAACGATATTTTCATAAACTGAAAAATGGAGTTTTATGAGTATAGATTTGGAAAATAGCAAAAGAAAAGCTGCCAAAGCATCCAAATTTCCAGAAGATGTTGTTCTTGGAATGCCTAATGTTGAAATTCTGGGACATTCTGAAATGCGAATTGAAAATTATCGGGGACTGATTGAATATACAGATCAACTCGTTAGAGTTCAGACAAAAATCGGTCAGATACGAATTACCGGAAATCACCTTCAAGTTGATTCTTATACAAATGATGATATGAAAATTACGGGGAAAATTCAGAATATTGAATATCAGACATAAGGTGGAGGATTCATTCATTGCTTTTAAAAATATATCAATATATTCGCGGATATGTAAGAATCCGGATTACCGGTCATCGTATGGAACGTTTTATTAACGCATGCAATTACCGAAAAATAAAAATCTGGGATTTATCAGCCAGCGATGGCTCTTACGAAATGAATCTATGGGTAAAAGATTTCAAAAAGCTGCGTCACATTTCTCATAAAACTTCCACAAAAATTACGATTGTAAAAAAATATGGACTTCCTTTTTATCTGTTTGACCATCGAAGACGCAAGCTTTTCTTTGCCGGCATATTTGCTGCCACCGTTTTGCTATTGATAATGTCTGGTTATATCTGGGATATTGAAATCCTTGGCACACATACACAGACCGAAGAAGTCATAAGAACATTTCTAAAGGAGAATCATGTGAATACCGGCATACGGCGCGGAAACATTGATTGCGACCGTATTGTAAAAGATATTCGGAAAGGATTTGACGACATCATCTGGGTATCTGCATCTATAGAGGGAACCAGACTGATCATTCAAATCAAAGAAAACGAAGATGCTAAAATAGATAATAAAACAGATATAAAAGAGGATATATATCCAAATTCTGATGCTGGGACGGACCTTGTTTCAGATTGCACAGGGACTATTGTACGCATTATCACTCGAAAAGGTATTCCTATGGTGCGGGAGGGAACATCTGTAAATCCCGGTGATATTCTTGTTTCCGGTCAGATTCCTATTCTTAATGATGCAAAAGAGATCACAGGATATGAGTCCTGTCATTCAGATGCTGATATTTTCATCCAGACTCAGATTCATTACGAGAATACTTTGCCCAGAAAATACATAAAAAAACAAGTGTAAAGTTCCCCCGTTTGTTCTATCTGTATTTTCGCATTGGTAAATATCGTCTGTCACCATTTTTCATCTGGTCTCCGTATGAACACTATTCAAAAAGCACAATGGAGTCACGGCTGAAACTTCTAGATCATTTTTATCTGCCGGTACATATCGGCGTTGTAGGTCTGACCCCTTATAAACCTGTTATGAAAAAATATACAGATCAACAGCTTCAAGACAAATTGAACAGATATTTCTTAAGATATTGTGAAGATTTAGATAAAAAGGGGGTAGAAATTATTCAGAATGATGTTAAAATAGACACAGGGTCAAAAGAGGGAGCTATATCTGGTACACTGACCATCATCTGCAATACCGGACAGTCCCGACAATCTGAGATTCCGCAGCTTCCGAATGATCCGGAAGAACAAATTGAACAATTAGGAGAATAAGATATATGGGAATTATGGAAACTGTTCTTGAAATCCCGGCTGAGCATGAAGCAAATGTATTCGGTCAATTTGATGCTTTTGCAAAAAAGATTGAGCGCTCCCTTCATGTGACACTCATTTCCAGAGATGGTGTTGTCAAGATCATGGGGGACAGCAATGCTGTAGAGCGCGCAAGAAATGTACTCTCACAGCTTCTTGAATTATCCCGTCGAGGTAACACGATTTCAGAACAAAATGTGAATTATACGCTGGCACTTGTCATGGAAGACAGTGAAGATAATGTCTTGGAAATTGATAAAGATATTATCTGTCACACCTTACAGGGGAAGCCGATAAAACCAAAGACACTTGGGCAAAAACAGTATGTAGATGAAATTCGGGAAAAAATGATTGTCTTTGGACTAGGTCCTGCCGGAACAGGAAAGACATACCTGGCCATGGCTATGGCAATCACTGCATTTAAAAATAATGAAGTTGGAAGAATCATTCTGACAAGGCCTGCCATTGAGGCGGGAGAAAAGCTTGGATTTCTTCCGGGAGATCTGCAAAGCAAGATCGATCCTTATCTGCGTCCGCTTTATGATGCTCTTTATCAGATTATGGGAGCAGAAAGCTTTTTAAAAAATTCTGAAAAAAGGACTGATTGAAGTCGCACCACTTGCATACATGCGTGGTCGTACATTAGACAATGCATTTATCATTCTGGACGAGGCTCAGAACACAACTCCGGCGCAGATGAAGATGTTTTTAACAAGAATTGGATTTGGCTCAAAAGTTGTAATTACCGGTGATGAGACACAAAAGGATTTGCCAGGTGGTCAGACTTCCGGACTTGATGTAGCTGTCCGTGTTGTCGGCAAAATCAATGACATTGGAGTATGCCGTCTTACAAGCAAAGATGTTGTCCGCCATCCGCTTGTCCAGAAAATTGTAAAAGCTTACGAAGAGTACGAGACAAAGACACAGAACAAATCAAGAAATCGCAGCCGAGAGAAAAGGAGAAAATCATGACATTATTTTATGAAGAAGAAGGAGCATTAAAGCTCCCTTTTGATTGCCAGGCGCTTGCCCGTGAAGTCATAAATGGCGCATTGGAATATATTCATTGTCCATATGAAGTTCAGGTCAATCTCTTACTCACTATGAACGATGAGATTCATGAAATGAACCGGGATTTCCGTAACATTGATCGTGCAACAGATGTACTTTCTTTCCCGATGCTGGAATATGAAACTCCGGGAGACTTCTCTCATTTTGAAAGCGAAGAAGACTGCTTCGATCCGGAGACAGGTGAGCTTCTGCTTGGAGATATTGTGATTTCCAAAGAAAAAGTCATCGCACAGGCTGAAGAATACGGTCATTCCGTCAAACGTGAATACGCTTTCCTGATTGCACACTCGGTCCTTCATCTTTCCGGTTATGATCATATGGAAGAAGAGGAACGTATTGAAATGGAGACTCTTCAGCGTGAAATTTTAAATGAGCTAAATATATTACGTTAACATGGAGTAAATTATGAGTAAAAACAAAAGTGAAACCGGGAAGAACTTTCTCGTTCAGGGTTCTATTCTGGCTATAGCCGGAGTCATAACTAAAATTATCGGAGCAGTGTACCGAATTCCCCTCGTAAATATACTGGGTGATAAAGGTATGGGCTACTACGGAGTCGCATTTCAGATTTACGCGATCGCACTTACACTGACTTCTTACAGTCTGCCCCTTGCAGTATCCAAGCTTGTCTCTGCAAGACTTGCAACAGGACAATATAAAAATGCATATCGCGTCTTTCGGGGAGCCATGACATTTGCAATTGCAGCAGGCGGTATCGTCGGTGCCATCATATTCTTTGGCGCTGATTTTATCGCATCGAATCTGATGGCAATGAAAATGAGTGCGTTAGCTTTGCGAGTACTGGCTCCGTGCATTCTGATCGTGGCAATCCTTGGTGTATTCCGTGGATTTTTCCAGGGAAATGGATCCATGATTCCGACGGCTGTTTCCCAGATCATCGAACAGATTGTCAATGCAGTTGTCAGCGTAGTCGGTGCTTACATGCTCCTTAAGGTTGGTAAAGAAGTTGCTGCCCAGAAAAATAATGATTCTATGGTGCGGCTTATGCAGCATCTGGCGGTACATCTAGGTACAGTGATGGGAGCAGCTTGCTGCGTTATTATTTTTAATTTTTCTTATTTTTAGCTTTCCGGAAGAAATTCCGCCGTCAGATGGAGCGTGATCGTAGAAAT
>ENA-OPZZ01000530-OPZZ01000530.1-human-gut-metagenome-genome-assembly--contig:-NODE-530-length-29757-cov-7.441276_pt1 | contig 29757 bp, 26 predicted proteins | sample MGYA00242487_ERZ504511 | MGnify/ENA primary metagenome ERZ504511 (study PRJEB26092, sample SAMD00036241) | human gut metagenome | host: Homo sapiens | study: EMG produced TPA metagenomics assembly of... | reverse complement strand
CAGAGGGCGGCGATTTCCGGCAGGCAACGTACCGGGCTGTGCGTCAGGGATTAAAGAAAGCAAAAAGCGTTCTGCTTGAGCCATATTATGAGTTCAGACTTGAGATTCCGGGAGATATGATCGGGCGTGCCATGACTGACATTCAGAAAATGAATGGAACCTTCCAGCAGCCGGAAGCAGATGAGGATGACATGATGGTGTTGAAGGGGAGTGCACCTGTATCAATGATGCGAGATTATCAGACACAGGTAACCTCCTATACGAAAGGGCGGGGGAGATTGTTCTGTTCGTTGAAAGGCTATGCCCCATGTCAGAATCAGGATGAAATTGTAGAGGAGATTGGATATGATTCCGAACGTGACCTGGACAATCCCACAGGTTCTGTATTCTGTGCTCATGGAGCAGGATTTGTGGTGCCATGGTATGAAGTAGAGGATTATATGCACCTGGAGGGAGTGGGCGACTCTGAACTGAGTAGCCGTATATCCGATGGAGAAAAATACGGATCAGGAAATGGAGAAACAGGAGCTGATAGTGGATTTTCTTATGTTTCAGGGAGTAGCAGGACAGGGAAAAAACAGGAACAGTAACAATCAGACAGAATTCGGGTTATCGTCCACCCAGGAATGCCGGCATAGGAAGCTATGAGGATGAAGAAGAGCTGAAAGCTATTTTCGAGCGCACATTCGGGCCGGTCAAGCGTTACAAAGAACCACAGTTTAAGAGAACATTTTCTTCAAAATCTGACAACGGCAGCTATTACCGCAACAGTTCCTCTGCCAAGAAGAAAGAAAAAGAATATCTCCTTGTAGATGGATATAACATCATTTATGCCTGGGAAGATTTAAAAGAGCTGGCAGATGCAAATCTCCATGCAGCCCAGACAAAACTGATGGATATTCTGAGTAATTATCAGGGCTTTAAGAAATGTACGTTAATTCTTGTATTTGATGCTTACAAGATAGAGGGCCATGCAGAGGAAGTGATCACCTATCATAACATTCATGTAGTCTACACCAAAGAAGCTGAGACAGCGGATCAGTACATTGAGAAAACGGTTCATAAGATCGGCAGGGAAAACCAGGTAACGGTAGCAACATCCGATGGACTGGAGCAGATTATTATCATGGGACAGGGTGCTCACCGTATGTCTGCCAGAGGTCTTTGTGACGAAATAAAAGCTACAGAAAACCAGATCCGCCAGCAATGGCATGAGAAACGTCAGAGCAGTAAGAATTATCTGATCGACAATATTTCTGATGAAATGGCACAATATATGCAAGAGAAAAGACTGGAAAAATAAGAAGGACTGGCTTTTAAGCCAGTCCCTTTTCTTCTAACCAGTCATAAAGTGTTTCCTTGTTCGCTTTACGCTGATGTGCCATATGATTAAACTGCAGGATTGTAAGCAGAGTAAATACTACGATCAATCCGATCAGTACATAAACTGACTGACGGATACTTGTGCCGCCTGCAATTGTACTTCTGAATGCATTTACTGTATAGGTAAATGGTACATAAGAGTGGATTTTGGATACAAATTCCGGAGAAATTTCTACCGGATAAGTACCAGCGGAGCCTGCAAGCTGGATTACCATGAATACCAGCATAAGGAAACTTCCAACCTTACCAAAGGTAATATTAAAGAAATACATGATAGATGTAAATGCCATTGCTGTCAGGCAGGCAAATAATACTGTCTTTGTCATCTCTATAGGTGTAAATCCATTGAATACATGAAGCAGAATGATCAGGAGAAGTCCCTGGAGGATTGCTACCGGATAAAGAATGGAAGCTTTGCTTGCCCACCATGCAAATCCTGATTTCAGTTTGCCTTTGTATGTAGTCAGAGGATACATCAGACAGAAGGCCAGTGCACCGACCCAGAGACCGACAGACATCATGTATGGTGCCATTGCATGACCGTTATTTTCTACAGTTGTGATCTGGGTTTCCTCATCTTCGATCGGTGTTGCGAACATGCTGACAGTTGTATCACTGGATTTCGTGTTCTTTACCTGATCTGCACCTTCACTGAGGCTGGATGACAGTGTAGAGGATCCATCCTTTAATTTTGTCATGCCATCTCCAAGTTCTTTGGAACCATCATAGAGCTGAGAGGAACCACTCTGAATCTGGGAAGCACCGTCTGCAAGTTTCCGGGCACCGCTGGTCAGTGAATCATTATTGGCAACCAGCTTCGCTGTTCCACTTGCCAGAGTTTTTGTGCCATTACTGAGGGTATCAGCGCCACTTGCCAGGGTTTTGGCACCATCGGCAAGCTGTCCGGTTCCACTTGTCAGTGCTTCATTGTTAGAAGCGAGAGTGGACACACCATCCGTGTACTCTTTGATTCCAGCGTTGAGTGTAGAGGCTCCTTCTGATAACTGAGAAGCACCTGAGGAAATCTGAGGTACGGCAGCAGTAAGTTTCTTACCTGCTGATTTCAGGCTTGCAGCACCGTCTGTAAGTGTTGTGTCATTGGAAGTCAGAGTTTTGAATCCGTCATTTAATGCTTTCACACCTGCGGCTGCCTGTGGGAAAGATGCTGTGCTGTTTTCCAGTGTAGTCAGTGCAGAAGAAACAGACTGAGTTCCTGCATTTACTGCCTGAGCACCTGCATAGAGCTGTTTTACGGCAGCAGTCACAGAGCTGAATGCATTACCGGAAACATCCGGGATCTGACCTGCACCTGCATTCATCTGATCTGCACCTGCAGACATATTCTGTGCGCCGTTACTTAAAGTGGAAGCACCGTCAGAAAGCTGACCTGCAACTGCATTCATCTGTTCAGCTGCGGAATTCAGTTCAGAAACCCTGGAAGAAAGTTCAGAGGACATACTGTTTACGGCGTTGCTGATCTCACTGGAATACTGTGCTGCGAAAGAACCATCCACACCTTCCAGATCTGTAACAGAAGAGTAAAGTGCATCAGAAAGTCCGGCAATAGAATCAGCGGAGATCATATCATTTTCATCTGCAGAAGCTGCGGCATTATCCAGAGCTGCTGCGACATTCTGCATTGCCTGCATGGCGGTCTGAGCAGAAGCAATCTCGCTGTTGGCTGTTTCGAGTGCGGAAGAAGTAGCCTGAGTATACTCACCAAGTGCAGAACCAATACTTTCTGCTGCGGAAGATGCCTGAGAAGCTGCATCCTGAAGTTCCGGTACAAGAGTATCGGAGATCTGGCTGCTTACCTGGCTGATCGCATCGGAGGCATTGGAGATTCCGGTTGCTGCGGAGGTCATCCCTTCACTGGCATTTTCCATTCCTGTTTTTGCCTGGCTCAGTCCGGTGGTAAGTTTGTCAACGGAAGCAGCGGATGCACTGTTCTGTAAAGCTGACAACTGTGTGTAGAGCTGTCCCAGACCATCCTCAAGCTGCTGGGTTCCGTCCTTTAATGCAGCGGAGGAATTACTTCCTTTGGAAACTGCTGCATTTAACTGAGAAATACCGCTGGATACCTGACCGAGATTTTCCAGCCCGCTTAACTGAGAAGCACCGGCTGCTAACTGCTCGGCACCTTTTACATAAGCGGTGGTTCCGTCTGCGAGAGAATTTGCACCGTCAATATACTGAGTAGCTCCATCTGCCAGTGTTGTCACACCTGCGCTAAGGGAATTAATTCCTGATTCCAGGGCACTTGCACCCTCTTTTAATTTCTCAGAGTTTTCATTGAGCTTTGCAACACCGTCTGTGTAACTTTTAACACCGCTGTTGAGAGTATCGATTCCGGAGGTAAGTTCTGGTACTTTTGATGTCAGTGTGCTGACGCCGTCATCAAGTTGTCTGGCACCCTCATTTACCTGAGAGACACCATCTGTGTATTCCTGAATACCTTTTGTAAGGGTTTCGGCGCCATCTGCGAAGGTCAGTGTGCTGGAAGAGAGTTTTTTCAGATTCTGGGTGATGGTCTGGTTTCCTTTGGCAGCAGATTCGATACCGTCTTTAAGTTCACCGGAACCATCGGCTGCATCCTGCATACCGTCTCCGACTTTGGCTATCTGGTCAAAAACTGTCTGTGTATAGGTTTCTGTTACTTTGGTGGCAACTGCATCCTTGATCTTCAGCAGTGCGGTTTCACTTAATTTGGAAGCAATGTAGTTGGTTCCGGGGTTGGTTTCGTATTTCAGCTCCATTTTCTTAGGTTCATCGTCCATAAGTGTGGCAGCATTTGCGGAAAAGTCTTCCGGAATGGTAATTACCATATAGTAAGTACCGTTTTCCAGGCCATCTTCGGCTGTACGGCTGTCTACGAAATTAAATGCCATAGAATCATTCTCACGTAATTCTTCTACCATGTCCTTTCCTACACTTAGCGTGGTGCTATCGTAGTCTACAGGTTTGTCTTCATTGACAACTGCTACAGGAAGATGGTCAACACTTCCGTATGGATCCCACATGGATTTCAGAAACAGTCCTGCGTAAATGATCGGGATTGCGATAATTGCAATTACCACAACGAACATGATCTTATTATGCAGTAGATTTTTCCATTCGTTTTTGATCATACCTTATCCCTTTCTTTCTATAATTAGTTGTAGTGAAAACTGTTCGGTCTACAGCTAGTGAGCTTACAAGATTGTTTCAAGAATCAACTTGTCGGCAAACTAATGTGCTGGAGTGGAACAGTAAGGTGCTGATAAACAGCAGATTGAATAATCAAAACATAATTGATTAATAGCTGCCGAAACTATTAATCGACAAAGTGTTGATTTTTTCTATGGATGGTATTATACTAAAACTAAAAATAAGATACAACCATTAAATTTGCTATTTGACGTATATTAATAGACATATTTGTTTAAAATGACTATTTTTACACGGAATCTACATTTAGGATAAAATATACAAAAACATGAGAATAAAATTGGTGATATTTACAATTAAGCCAATTGAGAAGGTTGTGAAAAGCAATAAGCATTTACCCAGGCCAAAGGCAGAAGACGGAATGACATAACAGAGATGTCTGGGCGTTTTATGGAATTGCTATAGAATGTGAAATAAAGAACAGGGGGAAATGTTAATGGCAGAAAAAGTAGACAGAAGAGTACGAAAAACCAAAGCACAGCTTCGGGCAGGTCTTGCACGACTGATGCAGAAGAAGAGCATCAAGGAAATTACAGTTAAGGAACTGGTGGATGAGGTAGATATTAACAGGTCTACGTTTTATCTTCATTACAGTGATATTTATCAAATGCTGGAGAGTATTGAGAATGAGCTGATGGATGAGATTGCCCAGGTAATGGAGGAGCATCCTCTGGATCTGGTACAAAATGGAAGTTCTTATCCGATGATCGAGCATATTTTTACAATTCTTGATAATAATAAGGATATTTGTATTGCTCTGCTGGGAAGCAATGGAGATATGGGGTTTGTGAGCAGGATGGAGAAGATGGTTGCAGACACGGTTCTCCGGCAGTTGTCCGGAAAATTTGCAGCAGATAACCATGACGTGGAATATGTTTATGCATTTTGCCTTAATGGGTGCGTGGGAATGATCAAAGCATGGCTTTCTTCGGAACACCGGGAATCAACCAAACATATTGCAGAACTGACGAACAGAATGATCGAGAATACGACACATGATTTCCTGCGGCAGATACCAAATGCATAAATCCTGTGCATCGTGAACAGTAATGATTTGACAAAATGATGCCCTTCTGCTATGGTTAAGCCAATATAAAGCAGAAATAGAAAACAGAAGCAATAAAGGGGAGATGTGGCAATGAAAGAAAAGCTTACACAAAAGGATGTTGAGAAAATCCAGCAGGAGATCGACCATCGCAAGCTGGTTGTGCGAAAAGAAGCAATCGAAGCTGTAAAAGAAGCAAGAGCCCAGGGGGATCTGAGTGAGAATTTTGAGTATTATGCGGCTAAGAAGCATAAGAATCAAAATGAAAGCCGTATCCGCTACCTTGAGAATATGCTGAAAACAGCAACCATTGTTTCTGATGATTCCAAAGATGATGAAGTTGGAATGGATGATATTGTAGAGGTATATTTCGAGGAAGACGATGAGATTGAGAAATATAAACTGGTAACTTCCATAAGAGGAAACTCCATGGAAAACCGCATCAGCATTGAATCTCCCATTGGTATGGCATTAAAAGGTCATAAGGTTGGAGACAGAGTGGAAGTAAAGGTAAATGATAATTACAGTTACTTCCTGGAAATCCGTTCTATTGATAAGACCGGTTCCGAAGATGAAGAAATCCGCGGATTCTGATAATAATACTGTCGAAATACAGAATTCAGATTGATAAAAGAACTATTGTAAGAGATGAACACCGGTTAGTGTCATATCTCCTGCAATGGTTCTTTTTATTTTTATATTAACAATGCGGATGGATTTATGGGAACTTTGCATAGAATGAATAGGATGACTGGAAATTTTACATGGATTTAACATTCTCATGGGGATGATTTTACAAAGTATGGTTATGATGAGAAACAAGTCAGGGATATGTATCACAAAAAACATATATATACCTGCACATGTCTGAGACTGCCAGCAGATGGCAGAAAGTAAATAACCGTATACTTATGAAAAGGGAAAAGGAGAATAATCATGGATTTATTCAGTATATTAACATTGATCGGAGGCCTTGCATTATTTTTGTATGGTATGAATGCAATGGGAGATGGACTTGCGAAGGTTTCCGGCGGAAAGCTGGAGAAGATTCTTGAAAATCTTACTTCAAATCCGATAAAAGCAGTGCTTTTGGGAGCAGGAGTAACAGCAGTGATCCAGTCATCTTCAGCTACGACTGTTATGGTAGTAGGTTTTGTAAATTCAGGGATCATGAAATTATCACAGGCAGTAGGAGTGATCATGGGTGCCAATATCGGTACTACGATCACCTCCTGGATCTTAAGCCTGACAGGAATACAGAGTGATAATTTTATCATTCAGATGTTTAAACCAACATCATTTTCCCCTGTGCTTGCGATCATTGGTGTGATTTTTATTTTGTTTATCAATGATTCAAAGAAGAAAGATATCGGAAGTATTTTTATTGGTTTTGCAATCCTGATGTACGGTATGGATATGATGAGTTCTGCTGTAAAACCCCTTGCAGAAGTGCCGGAATTTACAAACCTGTTACTTAAATTCTCAAATCCGTTGTTAGGTGTTATAGCAGGTGCCCTTCTTACTGCAGTGATCCAGTCATCTTCTGCATCCGTAGGTATTCTGCAGGCCCTGTGTCTTACAGGTGCAGTACCGTTCAGTGCAGCAATCCCGATCATTATGGGACAGAACATCGGAACCTGTATTACTGCAATCCTTTCTGCAATCGGAGCCAAGAAGAATGCAAAACGTGCAGCAGCAGTACATCTGTATTTCAACCTGATCGGTACGGTTATCTTTATGACTGTATTCTATCTTATAAATGCAGTTGTTGGATTTTCTTTCTTCCATCAGGCAGCAACACCGGCAGGAATTGCTGTTATCCACAGTGTATTTAATGTTACTGCAACGATCATTCTCCTTCCTTTTGCAAAGGGACTGGAGAAACTTGCCTGTCTTACAATCCGGGACAAAAAAGAGGACGTTGTTGTTTCAGCAGAGGACAGAGAGTTTATGATCCTGGAGCCTCGTTTCCTGGAGAAACCGGCATTTGCAGTAGAGCAGAGCCGCAATGCAGCAAGAAAAATGGCAGAAGAATCCCACAATGCACTGTTTACAGCACTGAGTCTGGTGGATAAATACAGTGAAGAAGGCGTAGAACGTGTGGAAAACATGGAATCCAAGGTTGACCGCTATGAAGATGAACTGGGAACTTATCTGGTGAAGCTGAGCCACAAAGATATCTCAGAAGCAGACAGTCACAGCCTTTCCATTATGCTTCACTGTATCGGGGATTTTGAACGTATTTCCGACCATGCTGTAAATATTATGGAATCAGCACAGGAGCTTTATGAAAAAGGACTGAAATTTTCCGAAAATGCAAAGAAAGATCTGGAAGTGCTGGGACAGGCAGTAGAAGATATCGTAAATACGGCATATGAAGTTTTTGACAAACAGGATATGAAGCTTGCGGAGAAAATTGAACCGCTGGAAGAAGTGATTGATGAACTTTCCAAAGAAGTGAAACGTCGTCATGTACAGAGACTGAGAAACGGTGAATGTACAATAGAGATGGGATTTATCCTTTCGGACATTACAACCTGTCTGGAACGTGTGGCAGACCATTGTTCCAATATTGGAGTCTGTGTGACGCAGGTGAATGAAGATCTGTATGATACTCACAGTCATCTGAATATCGTCAAGAGCCATCCGGACGAAACATTTTATCATGAACTGGAAGACGCACGAATCAAATATCAGCTTTCATAAAAATAAACAGGTAGATGACAAAATTCCATTGCCGCAGGCAATTTGGAATGAATTTTGGCAACGTTACTGAGAACGAAGTGAACAGTAACGGATGATGTTATCCGCATAATCAGGAAATCCGGGCACTCTGAAGTATCTGAGAGATATTTCAGGGAAAATGGCCGGATTTTTGCTTTAAAGAAATGAAGCAGATGCCGGATATCTACTTGTACAGGGATAAAAAAATAAGTATACTGAAAAAAGAAATACACTTGTGACGACAAAGCATGTGATAAATAAAGGGGAGGCAAAGCAGAATGATCTATTGTGTAGAAGATGAGCGGAATATCAGGGAGCTTCTTATTTATACACTGGAAACAACAGGATTTAAAGCCAGAGGTTTTGGCAATGGCAATGAACTGATGAAAGCGCTGAAAGAAGAGATACCGGAGCTGATCCTGCTGGATATCATGCTTCCGGGAGATGATGGCTATACCATTCTGGAACAGCTGAAAAGTATGCCGTCTGTAAAGGATGTACCGGTAATTATGGTTACTGCAAAAGAAGCGGAATTTGACAAAGTAAAAGGTCTGGAAGGCGGAGCTGATGATTATATTACCAAGCCTTTTGGTATGATGGAATTTGTTGCCAGAGTAAAAGCAGTTCTCAGACGAAGTGCCCGTCAGAATGAAGACAGGGAACTGCATTACGACGAGCTTTATCTGAATGTAGGACGTCATGAAGTGCATTACCGGGAAGAAAAGATCGATCTTACCCGAAAAGAATTTGAACTTCTTCAGTATCTGTTGGAGAATAAAGGACTTGTTATGACAAGAAATCAGATCCTCTGCCATGTATGGGGATATGACTTTGACGGTGAAACCAGAACTGTGGATGTCCATGTGAGAACCCTGCGCCAGAAACTTGGCGAGGCAGGAAATCTGATCGAAACGGTCCGGGGTGTGGGATACAGGATCGGTGCATAACAGATAAAACAGGCGAAAAACAGGAGTGGAAAAATGAAGCATAAAATATTCAGTCACACCAGTTTACTTATTATCTTATCCGTAATACTTACATTCCTGGCAGCAGGAACTGTCATGTATAACAGATATGATATTTATATGAAACAGGGTGTCAGAGATGAAGCCGCATATATTAAAACAGGTCTGGAAGAAGACGGAGACGTTTTTCTCTCAGACAGGGTCGGAGACGCCACCAGCAGCAGGATCACTCTTCTGGGAAAAGATGGTCAGGTGTTGTTTGACAGTATTGAGAATCCGGAAGAAATGGAAAATCACAGTAACAGACCGGAATTTATTGAAGCTGAGAAGCAGGGATCCGGCGAGATGGTTCGCTATTCAGACACCTTATCAAAACAGACATTTTACTATGCTGTAAAATTAAAGGATGATCAGGTTCTGCGAGTAGCCAGGACTACAGACAGTCTTCTGGTAACAATGTTAACCAGCTCTCTTCTGCTTGGCGGACTGGTATGCGTGATCCTTATAATTGAACTTTTTCTTGTGCAGAAACAGACCAGAAAGCTGATAGAGCCTATCAACCGGATTGATCTGGAACATCCTCTGGAGCATGTATGCTACGAAGAATTAAGGCCATTGCTTTTTCGTCTGGATCAGCAGAACAGACAGATTCAGAAACAGCTGGAAGATCTTAAGAATGCAGAGAGTGCAAGAAAAGAGTTTACGGCAAATGTTTCCCATGAATTGAAAACTCCTCTTATGTCAATCTCCGGATATGCGGAGCTTATGATGAATGGAATGGTACCGCCGGACAAGATGCAGGATTTTTCCGGCAGGATTTTTCATGAGTCCGAGCGTTTATCAAATCTGGTTGCAGATATCATTCAGCTTTCCAGACTGGATGAGAAGAACGGAGAAACTATGTTTGAACAGGTTGACATCGGAGAGCTTGGGGAAGATGTGATCAACAATCTGCAGAACAGGGCAGCAAAGAAAAAGATTAATCTGGAATATACAGGCGGACCTGCACAGATGCAGGGAGTACGCCATGTATTATATGAAATGTTCTACAATATTACAGATAATGCTATCCGCTATACCCCGGATGGTGGAGATGTAAAGGTTTTTGTGGGAAAACTCAATGGGAAACCGTATTTTCGTGTGGAAGATAACGGAATAGGTATTCCGGAGAGCGAACAGCAGAGAATCTTCGAGCGTTTTTACAGAGTGGACAAGAGCCATTCACGTGAAACCGGAGGTACAGGTCTGGGGCTTTCCATTGTAAAACATGGCGCAGTTTTGCATCATGCGAAGATTCTTCTGGACAGTGAGCCGGGTAAGGGAACGAAGATGGAAATCCTGTTTGATCAGACTAAGTAAAGCTCCTGTGAAGCAGTTATTCGGTGTAGTGAAGCGGATGATTTTGTCTGGTGTTGAAAAGAGAGTGGACAGTATCCGACATGGTTGTTAGAAATGTATAAATTTTGGGGATTGACAGACAAGTGATTATTGGAGAAAATAAAATCAGACAGTTATCCATGTAAAAGCAGGTACAATGGAGGGTATTTTCAGTATGGAAAAATGGAGAAGCATTGCAGCGGGTATGAGCTGTTTGTCAATGCTGTTCGCAACAGGAGCGGTTACTGTATCAGCATCAGATGAAATCACAGAAATTCCGGAACAGAGTATTGTATACTGGTCCATGTGGGAAGAAGATGAACCACAGGCAGATGTGATCAGAGAAGCAGCAGAAGCTTATGAAGAAGCAACAGGTATTTCTGTAGAGATTCAGTGGAAGGGCAGAGGAATCCGGTCTCTGATAGAACCTGCCCTGGATGCCGGAGAACAGATTGACCTTTTTGATGATGATTATCAGAGGATGGCTCAGGAACACAGGGATTATCTGGCAGAATTAAAAGGAATGGCAGATACTGTGGATTATGAGAAGCATATTATGCCGGTACTGTTGGAACAGGTGAAGAACTGGGGAAATGGAGAACTGCTTGCAATGCCGTATCAGCCTTATATCACAGGCGTCTGGTATAATAAGGATTTATGGGAAGAGGCTGGACTTACAGAACAGGATATCCCGGATACCTGGGAGAAACTGATCAGAGTATGCCGTAAGATTAAAAACAGTGACAGTGGCCTTAGTGCCATGACCTGCGATGAAGAGTATGTGAATCTTCTGTATGGATATCAGCTTGCCAGATATCTTGGACAGGAGAAAGTGCAGCAGCTGATCCGTAACTGTACCTGGTCACAGATTCCACAGGCAAAAGAGGCGGCAGATGATATCAGAATTTTGTTTTTTGCGGGATATATGAGTCAGAGTGCACCGGCACAGCATCCGGAAGGTCAGGATGAAGTGGGAGATGGCGAGGCAGTCATGGTGCTGCAGGGCTCCTGGGTTCCGAATGAAGTGACAGAAGCTACAGAATCTGATGATTCCTGGGGATTTTTTCCATGGCCTGCAGTAAAGGCCGGCACAGACGGCACAGAAGGTGTTATGGTGGGAGCACAGGGATTTGGAGTTACAAAGGATTCGCAGATGAAGCAGGAAGCTTTTGACTTTGCATATTCCATCTGTACCGGGGAAACAGATATGAAAATGACAGATGCGGTTAATTCCATCCCGGCAGATACGGACAATACACAATGGCCGGAAGTGCTGGCAGATGCAGTACCGTATATGAAAGAGATGTCAAAGCCGTACATGTGGGCTGCAGGTCTGGAGGCAGATCCGGATTATAAAGAACAGATACAAAGCGAACTTCTGAAGCTTACAAGATTAGAAGAAACATCGGATGAATTTATAGAGAATCTCAGCAATATGAAATAAGAAAAAGGCTGTTCAACATTATGAAAATATTGGTCTGGTATTACTGGCGCTCTCGTTCTGAGAGCGCCTTTATTGATGTGATATATTCTGTGGGTGTCATTCCGGAAATTTTTTTAAACTGTCTGGAAAAGTAATGGATGGAAGAGTATCCCAGAAATTCCGAAATCTGTGTGAAGTTCATCTGGTTCTCGCGGATCAGTTGTCTGGCATAGGCGATCTTTAACCGGGAAAAGAAATCCATGGCGCCACACTGATGTTGTTCCTGAAATATTTTCTGAAGCTGGGAGCGTCCGATCATATTGTCATGGCACAGATCGCAGAGTGTAATATTTTCCCGGATATGGTCTTCCATATAAGCAATGACACGCTTATAGACAGCGGAATTATTTTTCAGATTCACAAATTGGCTGACAGGTACAGTCATGGGAGGAGAAGAATTTCTCCGGATCATGTAGATCAGCATCTGCTCAAGGTAAATGCGGATAAGTTGCTGAGAACCAAACAAAAAATCTTCTTTCTTTTCCATCTTTTCTGTATAAGGATCATCCAGAGGGGTTTTGATACAGCGGCGTGCCTCGGCAATTAGCATTCCCATGAGATTTCTCTCAGAATCAGAAAGTTTCAGCAATTTTTTCTCAAAGAATTTCATACATGGAGAATCGCATTCAAAAGAAACTACCACAATATTAGGTGCGGTATTTCCTATGGCAATAAGGTTATGAAATTCATTTGGTCTGTGAAAGATGAGCTGTCCGCTTGTCAGATGGTAGATACCGTTATCTGTCTCTATTTCTGCCTTTCCCTTATCTACACATTGAAATTCCCAGAAATTATGGCGTTCTCCTGCAAAGTGAAAATCGCTTTTGTATTCAAAATAGTGGATTGTATAAATCCGGTCAATATGAATATCTTCTTCCAGATACATACTCTCAAAAGCCATTACTGCCACCTCCCTTAGCCTGTCCGAAAACTGCAATATGGTTGTTGTGTACAAGTATACAACAAAAACAGATGAAAAACCAGTTAAAAATGAATTTTTGTACAAAAGAAATGGACGTTTGTGCAAATACTATTTGTGCAAAAATGATAAAATAAGAACTACCAAAAGAAATAATTGTTGAAATTCAACAAAAGAGCGAAAAGAGAGAAAAAAGAAGACAAAATGTCAAAACTGACCAAGGAGGAAAAAAGGTTATGGGTATGAAGAAAAAGATGCTTAGTGCAACATTATGTGCGGTTATGGTTGGTTCACTTGCAGCACCGGCTTTCACTGTTCAGGCAGCAGATGATACATTAGTTTACTGGTCAATGTGGGAAGCTACAGAGCCACAGGGACAGGTGATTCAGGAAGCAGTTGACGCTTATACAGAACAGACAGGAGTTAAGGTAGACCTTCAGTTTAAAGGACGTACCGGAAACCGTGAAGCACTTCAGCCTGCACTGGACGGTGGCACACAGATTGATATTTTTGACGAAGATATCGACCGTGTAAACGGAATGTACGGTAAATATCTTCTGGATCTGGAAGATCTTGCGAAAGACAATGACTATGAAGCAACTGCAAACGCAGGTCTGATGGCAGCATGCCGTGATGCCGGCGGCGGCACATTAAAAACAATTCCATATCAGCCAAACGTATTTGCCTTCTTCTATAACAAAGATCTGTTTGAGCAGGCAGGAATCACAGAAGAACCGAAGACATGGGATGAATTCAAAGATGTATGCCAGAAATTAAAAGATGCAGGAATCACACCAATGACTATGGATGATGCCTATGCAACATGTGTGATCGGATATCATCTTGCAAGACTGGTTGGCGAAGATAAAGTAAAAGAGATCGTAACTGAAGGTGAATGGGATGATCCTGCAGTTCTTCAGATGGCACAGGATATCGAAGAACTTGCATCTAACGGATATTATTCAGAAATGGTTGGTTCCAACGTATGGCCTGCAGGTCAGAACACAGAGCTTGCACTTGGAACAGCTGCAATGTATCTGAATGGCTCCTGGTTACCAAACGAAGTAAAAGAGATGGCAGGTCCTGACTTCCACTGGGGATGCTTCGCATATCCGGCACTTACAGACGGAGCAAACGGAATCGAAACAAACAACTTCGGCGCACAGGTATTTGGTATTAACAAAGATACAAAACTTGCAAAAGAAGCATTTGATCTGATCACATTCCTTACAAAAGGTGAATACGACCAGAAACTTGCAGATGAAACTGTAGGTATCCCGGCTGATACAACAAACACAGAATGGCCGGCAATGGTTGAGTGTGCAAAACCTGTTATTGAGCAGAGCACAAACCGTTTCACATGGGCATGCGGTGTAGAATCCAACGTAGATATGACTCCGGTTATCAAAGAAAACTTTATCAAATTAATGGCAGGTTCCATTACAGCAGATGAATTTGTTTCCTCTATGCAGGATACAGCGAAATAAATAAACAAAGAATTTATAAAGATGGTGGCATCGTATCTACGCTGCCGCCATCTGCCTTTTTGAATATCCAGGTTTCAAAGGCAAAAAGTCGTTCGTGCTTGCACGATAAGACTTTTAGACTTGGAAACCGCCAGACATGAGGAAGTAGCGATTTACGAAGTAAATCAGCGGATTCCGAATGGCTGGAGGATTGCGGGAGCGAAGCGTAGCAATCCGTAGATATGGTATAACTTACAGAGGAGGTATTTATTTGAAGAAGAATAAAACGATGATCGTTGTATTTCTGACTCCGGCAGTTCTGCTGTTTCTGGGAATCTTTCTGTATCCGATCATCAGAACAGTGATCATGAGCTTTTTCAAGATCGACGGAGTTACAGATTCCATGGATTTATGGAAATTTGTAGGATTTGGCAACTATACAAAGCTGATGAGTACCAGCTTATTTAAGACTTCATTTTTTAACCTGTTTCGTATTTGGCTGATCGGCGGTCTGGTGGTAATGAGCCTGTCTCTTTTATTTGCAGTTATTCTTACCAGTGGAATCAGAGGAAAGAAATTTTTCCGCGCGATCATTTATATGCCAAATATTGTCAGTGCAGTAGCGCTTGCTACTATGTGGCTGCAGTATGTATACAGTCCAAGATATGGCTTGTTGAAAGAGCTTTTTACAGCACTGCATCTGGACAATCTGGCAAAGATCCAGTTCCTGGATAATGACCACAAATTCTGGGCACTGTTGTTTGCATATTGTTTTGGAATGGTTGGATACCATATGCTGATCTGGCTCAGCGGTATTGAGCGTATCAGCCCTGAATATTATGAGGCGGCAACCATTGACGGAGCGACCAAACCGGCACAGTTCCGTTACATGACACTTCCATTGTTAAAGGGAGTATTTAAGACAAACATTACCATGTGGTCTGTAAGCAGTGTAGGCTTTTTTGTATGGTCACAGCTTTTCTCCACAGTAACTGCAGACACACAGACAATTACCCCTTATGTTTATATGTATATGCAGATTTTTGGCGGCGGCAATACAGTTACAGAACGAAATGCAGGTCTGGGAGCTGCCATCGGTGTACTGCTCAGTGTCTGCGTAGTCATTGTATTTACAATCTGTAACAGAGTGATCAAAGATGATGATCTGGAATTCTAAGGAGGGATGAGAAATGGCAAAAGAAAAAGAGGCACGCAGACCCTTTAATCTGAAAAAAGAAGTCAAACTCCTGCCGGGATACATCATCCTGCTGCTCTGGGTAATCTTTACCATTGCGCTTCTGGGATGGGTATTCGGGGCAAGTTTTTCAACAACAGCAGAAATCTTCCAGGGAAAAGCCCTGAAGTTTGAGTCTGGATTACATTTTGAAAATTATGCAAAAGCATGGAACGGGGCCGGAGTTGCAGGCTTCTTCGGAAACTCTCTGATCTATTCAGTAATTTCCTGCACAATACTGATTCTGGTGTGTGCACCTGCAGCTTATGTACTGTCCAGATTTGATTTTATTGCAAACAAATTTATCCAGACCAGCTTCGTATCTGCCATGGGTGTTCCGGCAATCATGGTTGTTCTTCCCCTTTTCAGCATTATTTCCGGTATGGGAATCCTGAATAATGTGGCTGCAGGAAGAACTGTACTGATCATATTGTATGTAGGAATTAATGTACCTTATACGACCATTTTCCTGCTTACATTCTTCAGCAATATTTCCAGGACCTATGAGGAAGCGGCAGCAATCGACGGATGCCCTCCCATGCGTACTTTCTGGAAAATCATGTTTCCCATGGCACAGTCAGGAATCGTAACAGTAACAATCTTTAACTTTATTAATATTTGGAACGAGTATTTCCTGTCACTGATCTTCGCAAGCTCGGATAAGCTGAAACCTGTTGCACCCGGACTTTATGGAATGATCAACTCCATGAAATATACAGGTGACTGGGCCGGAATGTTTGCAGCAGTGATCATTGTATTCCTGCCGACATTTATTCTGTATATTTTCCTGTCTGAGAAGATCATCGGTGGTGTTACCGGTGGCATTAAGGGATAATATTAGAGGACTGCAGGACAATAACAATTGTTTGCGATGTTACTGTTCACACACCACTATCCCGCGAGGTGTTTTGGCATGAATATGCCAAAATCCCGAGACATACAAGCCAAAATTCCATTGCCGCAGGCAATCTGGAATGAATTTTGGCTACGTTACTGTGAACGGAGTGAACAGCAACGTTTGCGATTGTGAAAGGTATTATGTAACACGTTTTGACCTCGAAATCATAGTATGATAAGATGAATGTAAAAAGTTACCAGGTAATCTGAGAGTAACGAAAAACATTTAAAGAAAAGAGGAAAAAAATTATGAAGAAACCAGTATTAGTAGTTATGGCAGCAGGTATGGGAAGCCGTTACGGCGGTCTGAAACAGATCGATCCGGTGGACAAAGAGGGACACATCATCATGGATTTCTCCATTTATGATGCAGTACAGGCCGGATTCCAAAAAGTAGTATTTATTATCAAAAAAGAAAATGAAGCAGACTTCAGAAGCGCCATCGGTGACCGCCTCAGCAATCAGCTGGAAGTATCATATGTTTTCCAGGATCTTCACAATATTCCGGAAGGCTATGAAGTACCGGAAGGACGTGTGAAACCATGGGGAACCGGACATGCCGTATTAAGCTGTATCAATGAAATCGACGGACCATTCGTTGTAATCAATGCAGATGACTATTATGGAAGCCATGCATTTAAGATGGCATATGATTTCCTGACAGAGAACGAAGATACCGCAGATACTTACAGATATATGATGGTCGGCTATAAACTGGAAAATACTTTGACAGAGAATGGCCATGTGGCAAGAGGTGTGTGCGTTACAGATGAAGAAGGACATCTTCTTAAGATCAACGAGCGTACCCATATCGAAAAGCATGACGGCGGCACAGCTTATACAGAAGACGATGGAAAAACATGGACTATGCTTCCGGAAGGCAGTACAGTATCCATGAATATGTGGGGATTTTCAGCAAGCATTCTGAAAGAGCTGAAAGACAGATTCCCTAAATTCCTGGATGAGAATCTGAAAGTAAACCCGCTGAAATGCGAATATTTCCTGCCATTTGTAGTAGATGAACTTCTCGGTGAGAAGAGAGCAACTGTAAAGGTTCTGAAATCTATGGATAAATGGTATGGCGTAACCTACAAAGAAGATAAACCTGTGGTAGTAGCTGCCATTCAGAATTTAAAAGATGGAGGGCTGTATCCACAGAAATTATGGGAGGAATAATTGAGTGGAAATTAACCGGGAAATAAAGAATATCACCAGTGCATTTGTTCTGGAAGATAATCTGACAGAATGTATTCCTTATGGAAGCGGACATATCAATGACACTTACCGCCTGACTTATGATACAGGCAAACATTATATTCTTCAGAAAATGAACAGGAGTATTTTTACCAAACCTGTGGAACTGATGGAGAATGTCAGCGGTGTTACTGCCTGGCTGAAGAAAAAGATCCAGGAAAACGGTGGAGATGTGGAGAGAGAGACTCTGAATCTTGTGATGACAAAGGATGGACTTCCTTATTATGTAGATGAGGACGGAGAATACTGGAGAGTATATTTATTCATTGAAAATGCAACATGCTATGATATGGTAAAAGATGAGGAAGATTTTTACCAGAGTGCAGTTGCTTTCGGGCATTTCCAGAGGCTGCTTGCAGACTATCCGGCAGAAACTCTTCATGAGACCATCGTAAATTTTCATAATACGGTGGACAGGCTGGATAAGTTTAAAACTGCTGTGGAGAAAGATGTATGTCACAGAGCAGCAGATGTGGAAAAAGAGATTCAGTTTGTGCTGGACCGCACAGAACTGGCACATGTCCTGTGCGATATGCAGGATCAGGGAAAGCTGCCGTTGCGTGTTACACATAATGATACCAAGCTGAATAACATTATGATTGATAATGCAACGGGAAAAGCCATCTGTGTGATTGACCTTGATACCGTAATGCCGGGACTTTCCGTAAATGATTTCGGCGATTCTATCCGTTTTGGCGCAAGTACCGGAGCAGAGGATGAGAAAGACCTGACGAAGGTGTCCTGCGATCTTCACTTGTATGAAGTTTATGTTAAAGGCTTCATTGAAGGCTGTGGCGGTGCGTTGACTGAGACAGAATTGGATATGCTTCCCATGGGAGCAATCCTTATGACCTTTGAATGTGGAATGCGTTTCCTCACAGACTATCTGGAGGGAGATCATTATTTCAAGATTCACAGAGAGGGACATAATCTGGATCGCTGCAGAACACAGTTTAAACTGGTGAAAGACATGGAAGAAAAACTTTCCCGGATGAAAGAGATTGTAAATAAGTATAAACAGGTATAAAAAAATGTACATGTCCATAAAGACTTGTATTTATGAACTGATTCGGATAGAATTATCCTGCGGGGATATGAGAGAAATCATATTTTCGCAGGATTTTCTACAATACATGATGTGCCAGGCAAGGGTATTTTACAGTTCTGAATATAGGGTGCTGTAAAATACAGAGGTAAATTTTGCAGATGTGAAACAGGATATCCGCAGAATTTTATAGATTACACTCAGAATTATCAAGGATATTTCTGATACTGTGAACTAATATAGGTATTGTTGAAAGAGAAAAAAAACAGAAATTGCAAAAAACAGGTATTGTAGCAGGAAGACAGGTTAGGAGGAATTATTATGGCAATTTTAGTTACAGGTGGAGCAGGCTATATTGGAAGCCATACAGTTGTAGAATTGCAGAACGCAGGATATGATGTTGTAGTTCTGGATAACTTAAGCAATGCAAGTGAGAAATCTCTGGAAAGAGTTTCCAAGATCACAGGCAAACCAGTGAAATTCTACAAAGCAGACATCCTGGACCGCGATGCTTTAAATGAAATTTTTGATAAAGAAGATATTGATTCCTGTATTCATTTCGCAGGTCTGAAAGCAGTAGGGGAATCTGTTGCCAAACCTTGGGAATATTACGAAAATAACATTGCAGGAACCTTAACACTGGTAGATGTTATGAGAAAACATAATGTAAAGAACATTATCTTCTCTTCATCTGCAACTGTATACGGAGATCCGGCAATCATCCCGATCACAGAAGAGTGCCCGAAAGGACAGTGCACAAACCCATACGGATGGACAAAATCCATGCTTGAGCAGATTCTGACAGACATTCAGAAAGCAGATCCGGAATGGAACGTAGTTCTTCTCCGTTACTTTAACCCGATCGGTGCTCACAAGAGCGGAACTATCGGAGAGAATCCAAACGGAATCCCGAACAACCTGATGCCATATATCACACAGGTTGCAGTAGGTAAACTGAAAGAACTTGGGGTATTCGGAAATGATTATGATACTCCGGACGGAACTGGTGTGAGAGATTACATTCACGTAGTTGACCTTGCAAAAGGACATGTAAAAGCTCTTAAGAAAATCGAAGATAATTCCGGATTAAGTATCTACAACCTTGGTACAGGAAAAGGCTACAGTGTTCTTGATATTGTGAAGAATTTTGAAGCTGCTACAGGTGTTAAAATTCCATATGTGATCAAGCCACGTCGTCCAGGCGATATCGCAACCTGCTATTCCGATGCTTCCAAAGCAGAGAGAGAACTGGGATGGAAAGCCGAAAACGGTATTAAAGAAATGTGTGCAGACTCCTGGAGATGGCAGTCCAATAACCCGAATGGTTATGAAGAATAATTAATTAAATCAACTGAATGCAGGTGCATTTAGCAACTTACCTGCGGAAAATCAATATCCCCCACACATGGAAGGAATGTTCATGCGTGGGGGATGTTGTTAAATTATAATCCTACTTATGACTGAGTTTTTCGGGTAAGTTATTGACTTGATTTAGAGTTTTAGTATTCAGAGTCAACTCATTTCGGGTAAGTCATTGACTTGATTTATGGTTTTAGTATTCAGAGTCAATTCATTTCAGGTAAGTTATTGACTTGATTTATGGTTTTAGTATTCAGAGTCAATTCATTTCGGGTAAGTCATTGACTTGATTTATGGTTTTAGTATTCATAGTCAATTCATTTCAGGTAAGTTATTGACTTGATTTATGGTTTTAGTATTCATAGTCAACTCATTTCGGGTAAGTCATTGACTTGATTTATGGTTTTAGTATTCACAGTCAACTCTTTTTGGGTGAGCTGTTGACTTGATTTGGAATTTTAGTATTCTTAGCCAATTTTTTTACTGAGCCATTTGACCTAAGTTAAAAGTTTAAGATTTGTAGTCAAGTGTTAACTTTATCTAACATAATTGCCACTGCATTTTTTATCGCTATAATAGATAGATTGAAAACCATGTCATTAAAACAGGAGAGGATACACATGAAAGTAGCAGCAATTCAGATGCCCACAGTAAAAGATAAAATACAAAATATCCGTACTGCCGGCACTTATATAGAAAAAATAAAGGCGGAAAATCCGGACTTTGTAATTCTTCCGGAGATGTTCTGCTGTCCGTATCAGACCGAAAATTTTCCAGTTTATGCAGAAAAAGAAGGTGGTCCATCCTGGCAGGCAATGTCTGATTATGCCAGAAAGTATCATATTTATCTGATCGCAGGTTCCATGCCGGAAGCAGATGATGTGGGAAAGGTTTACAACACTTCTTATATTTTTGACAGAGATGGAAAACAGATTGGTAAGCACAGAAAAGCTCATCTCTTTGATATCAATGTAAAAAATGGCCAGCATTTCAAGGAATCTGATACTCTGACTTCGGGAGATCATGCTACCGTGTTTGATACTGAATTTGGGAAAATGGGTGTCATGATCTGCTACGACATCCGCTTCCCGGAGTTTGCCCGCACAATGGTACTGGACGGTGCAAGGATGATTTTCGTCCCGGCAGCATTTAATATGACCACAGGTCCGGCACACTGGGAACTGACTTTTCGTGCAAGAGCCCTTGACAATCAGATCTACATGCTTGGATGTGCTCCTGCCAGAGATACACAGGCAGGATATATTTCCTGGGGACATTCTATTGTAACAGATCCATGGGGAAAGGTTATGAAACAGTTGGGTGAGAAAGAGGGTATTTTAATAGAAGAAATAGATCTGGACCGGGAAGACCAGATCAGAGAACAGCTTCCATTATTAAAACACCGCAAATCTGAAATGTATCATTTATAGGAGAACACATTTTTTTCGCAGACAGACCATAGATCAAACATATTTATCAGATATAGTAATACCATCAACAAAAACAAAAGAAACAGAGAAAATTCAAAATAGAAAGAACAGAGAGGTATTACTATGCAATATAAACATCTGGCAATGATCATGGGAGTTATGATAACAGCAACATCTGTGGGCTCTACAGCAACAGTATTTGCAGAAGAGAGCAAGACAGAAAGTACTCAGGATGCAGGTGATACTACAGAGGATATAGCAGAAACATCAGATGAGGATGCTGAAAAAAAGAATGACGATACAGAGCAAACAAAGGAAAATGAAATTCTCGGTGAAGTAAAATCTGTGGAAGATGGAAAAATCACCATTGCAGTAGGAACCAGAAAAGAAATGGCACATCCTGGTGAACAGCCTCAGGGCGAAGAGAACGGAGAAGCTCCGGAAAAACCAGAAGGCGAAGCTCCAGATGGTAACGGTGATGGTCAGGGAACTCCGGACGGAGAAGCACCATCCATGTTAGATCTGACAGGTGAAGAACAGGAAATCACAGTTACAGACAGCACAGTGATTACGAAACAGTCCATGGGAGGCGGACAGGGAGCATCTGGTGGAGAGGCTCCGGAGAAACCAGAGGGAGAAGCCCCGGATAGTAACGGTCAGGCACCAGATAGTCAGGGAGCATCAGATGTTGCAGGCCAGACCGAAGAGATTACATTAGATGACATCAAAGAGGACGACGTAGTGGCTATCACATTAGATGATGACGGAAACGCAGCAACTATCACAGTCCAGTCCATGGGCGGCGGACAGGGTGGTCCTGGCGGTCAGGCTTCCGGTGTGGACAGCTACGATGCAGCAAATGAATACAGCTCAGATGAAACAGTCTCCGATACCTCTCTGGAATCTACAGGAACAGACGAAAATGCAGCACTTGTTTCCAATGGTTCAGAGGTCACCTTCAGCAATGACGCAATCTCAAGAACATCTTCCGACAGCCAGGGCGGTGATAACTCCAGCTTCTATGGTGTAGGTGCAGCAGTTCTTGCCACAGACGGAACTGCATATGTTAAAGACAGTACAGTAACCACAGACAGCAAAGGCGGTGCAGGACTCTTTGCATACGGTGACGGAACCGTATATGCAGCAGATACAGATATCACCACACAGCAGGATACTTCAGGTGGAATCCACGCAGCAGGTGGCGGCAAGCTCTATGCCTGGGATCTGAATGTAGAGACAAATGGCGAATCCTCCGCCGCAATCCGCAGTGACAGAGGCGGCGGAACAATGGTAGTGGACGGCGGTACTTATACTTCTAATGGTGTAGGTTCCCCTGCGGTTTACTGTACAGCAGATATTGCAGTCAACAATGCAGAACTGACAGCAAATGGTTCAGAAGCAGTCTGCATCGAGGGATTAAACTCTCTGAGACTCTACAACAGCAACCTGACTGGAAATATGAGTGATGATGATCAGAATGATACCACATGGACAGTCATTCTATATCAGAGTATGTCAGGTGATTCTGAAGTAGGTAACAGTATATTCCAGATGGATGGTGGTACGATCACATCCAAGAACGGTGGTTTATTCTACACAACTAATACAGAATGCACCATTGCATTAAAGGACGTAGATATCACATATAACGATGACAGTGAATTCTTCCTGCAGTGTACAGGAAACAACAACCAGCGTGGGTGGGGCCAGAGTGGTGCCAACGGATCTGACTGCAACTTCACAGCAGACAGCCAGGATATGAAAGGAAATGTAATCTGGGATTCCATCAGTGACCTTGATTTCTACATGACTAACGGCAGCACACTGGAAGGTGCGTTTGTCAATGACGAATCCAACGCAGGAAATGGTGGAGACGGATATTGTAACGTAGTAATTGACAAAGACTCTACATGGACAGTAACCGGCGACAGCACCATCACATCCATGTCAAACGCAGGAACCATCACAGATGCAGACGGCAAAACAGTTTCCATCGTAGGTACAGACGGAACAACTTATGTGGAGGGTGACAGTGACTACACAATCACAGTAGGCTCCTATCAGGACAGCGCAGATACATCTGCATCTACTACAGTCGATGACTGGTCCAGCTATGAGGTGGAAAGACCGGAATCTCTGTAAAGTAAAATTCAAGTAAAATGAGAAAAAACTCATTTCCAATGCATGAATAAGGCAGAAACAGATAATTAAGACAACAGCAATAAAATCAAAATGTAAAAAAATCACGGCGAACAGTCGTGATTTTTTTATGTGCATTTAACATTTATTTGCCCAAAATAAGATTGTTGGTGATGTCAAAAAGTTTTTATAATAATGCCAGTGGTCAAAAGTAAAATGTCGGTGGACAGTGCAATGACAATAAAAAATCAATATAGCTAAAAAAAGGAGAGAAATATCAATATGCAGAACAATCTTGCATCAATGATAAAAGAAAAAAAGCTGTTCCTCCTGGATATTGACGGAACTGTTGCTCTGGGAAGTGAACTTCTTCCGGGTGCAGCAGACTTTCTTCAGACAGTAAAAGAAAACGGTGGAATTTTCCGTTTTCTGACAAATAACTCGTCCAAAGCAGCCAGTGATTATGTAGAGCAGTTTCATGACTGGGGAATTGAAACTACGGAAGAGGAATTTATCACTGCAGGAACTTACGCCAGAGATTTCATGAAGAAATATTACGGAAATGAGAAAATTCTGGTAGCAGCTACCGAAACCTACTGCAGCGAATTGCGAAAAGCAGGCCTGAACATCACTGATCAGGCAGGGGATGATGTAGACTGCGTACTTTGCGCTTATGATACAGAGCTTACCTACGAGAAACTGGTTCAGGTCTGCAAACAGCTCACAGAGACAAAGGTTCCCTGGTTTGCAACAAATCCGGATCTGCGTTGCCCCATTGATTTCGGAATGGTACCGGACTGCGGTTCCATCTGCCGGATGATTACGGCATCTGTTGGCAGAGAACCGGAATATATCGGTAAGCCTGCACCCGGAATGGTATATGCCTGTCTGGAAGAAACAGGATGCACTCCGAAACAGACCCTGCTTATCGGTGACAGAATCTATACAGATATGGAATGCGGGAAACGGGCAGGCATTGACAGTTGTCTGGTACTGACAGGCGAAGCCAGTGCAGAAGAATGGAAAAACGGTTTCCGGTGCCAGTCACTGGGGAAACTTGCCGGATATTTTTCATAAAGATAACTGAAAAGGTATTACATTGCCAAAACAGCCCGACCCCAAAATATCAGTGAAAAATATTAATTGCAAAAGCAGGAGAGGAAAGAAAATCAAATGTCGGAAATCATATTAAGAGACATCTGCAAAAGCTATGAAAACGGCTTTCAGGCAGTAAAGAATTTTAATCTTGAAATAGAAAAAGGAGAACTGGTAGTTTTCGTTGGTCCGTCCGGATGCGGAAAGTCAACCACACTTCGAATGATTGCAGGACTGGAAGATATCAGCGACGGTGAATTATGGATCGGAGACAAACTGGTCAACTATCTGGAACCAAAAGAGCGCGACCTTGCAATGGTTTTCCAGAGCTATGCTCTCTATCCACAGATGAATATTTACGATAACATTGCTTTCTCTTTGCAGGTAAGAAAAGTACCGAAAAAAGAGATTGATAAAAAGGTTCATCATGTAGCAGAACTTCTGGGACTGGAAAATCTGCTGAAACAAAGACCAAAGAATCTTTCAGGCGGTCAGCGTCAGCGAGTAGCCATCGGAAATGCCATCATTCGTGAGCCGAAAATACTTCTCATGGATGAGCCATTATCCAATCTGGATGCAAAACTTCGTACCCAGATGAGGGTAGAACTTGCAGGTATTCACAAAGTCCTTGGAAACACCATTATTTACGTTACTCATGATCAGACAGAAGCAATGACTCTGGGAGATAGGATCGTAGTGATGAATCAGGGCGTAGTGCAGCAGGCAGATACTCCGCAGAACCTGTATGATTATCCGATAAATAGGTTTGTTGCAGGATTCATAGGTTCTCCGTCTATGAACTTTATTAAAGGTCTGGTAATGGAAAAGGTAGGAATCCCTACATTCCGTACAGAGAACGATGGCGACATCCCCATTCCGGATTTCTTATGGAAAATCCTGAAGCGACAGGGCTATGTTGGAAGAAATATTGAACTCGGAATCCGTCCGGAACATTTCCTGGAAAAACCGGCAGAAGCAGATACCAGAGGTGAGTGGAAAATGGAAGTCACAGTCACAGCCAGAGAACTGCTTGGGGCAGAAGTAATCCTTCATTTCAATCACGATGGTCAGGACTGCTGTGCAAAAGTTTCCGGTGACAGTCTGCTTGATAAAGGCGATAAAGTAACACTCTGGATCGACATGGCATACATTTCAGCATTTGATCTGGAAACTCAGGAGAATATCACTCTGAGAAAAGGGATGTTTTCATAAGCAATGATATTGTTCAAAAGTTCAATATAAAACTCATAAAAACAGGAAAGGTGTTCAATACATGAAGAAGTTAAAAAACACAGGTGCCTACGCATACCTGTTTCCAAGCTTTCTGATCTTTGGAATCTTCTTATTCTACCCGTTTTTTAAGACTTTATACTTAAGTCTTTTTAAAACGAATAAGATGGGACAGGCAAAACTATTCGTAGGACTTGGCAACTACAAAGAATTATTACAGTCATCCTCATTCTGGAACAGTCTGGCAGTTACCCTGATCTTTGTTGTGATCGTAGTTGCAGTCAGTATGATCCTGGGACTTACAACAGCAGTCCTCTGCAACAAAACATTTCCGGGAATCCGTTTTTTTCAGTACTGCATATCTTTAGGATATTTACTTGCTTCATTTATTTTAGATTTTGTAACAATACATTTTTAATTTAAGTTTTCATATATTAAAATATGAAAACTATTTTTTTTAAATTATTACTTATTCTATTTATTTTATTAGCAATTATTTTGTTGTATCAACCAACAAAAGAGAAAGATTCTTTATATAAAGGAAAAGAAAATGAAGATGTTTATGTAAGTGTAAAAGTTGGAGATAATACACAAAAAATTCTTTTAGATGACTATTTATTAGGGGTCGTTGCTGGAGAAATGCCGGCAAGTTTTGAACTTGAAGCAATTAAAGCACAAGTTGTCGCAAGTCGAACTTTTGTTTATTCACGTTTATTAAGTGTAGATAATACAACCAATACACAAGTTTATCTAGATGATGAAAAGATGAAGGTTTCATGGAGTGATCATTATGAAGAATATAAAGAGAAAGTTCAAAAAGCTATTGTAGAAACTAAGGGGGAAATCTTAACTTACCAAGGAAAGTGTATTTCAGCTCTTTTTTATTCAAGTAGTAATGGAAAAAGCGAAAATGTAGAAAACTATTTTAAAGGTTCAAGTCAGCCGTATTTGGTTTCTGTAGATTCACATTGGGATCAAGAATATGATCCTCAGTTTATAAAAAAAGTAAAATATACTAAAGCACAGCTTAATTCATTTTTTGGAGGTTCGTTTCAATATCGTTTTTTAGAACGCTATCCTAGTGGGAGAGTTAAATCTATTCTTATTAATCAAAAACAATATAGTGGTAGGGAAGTAAGAGAAAAACTACAATTGTCTTCAAGTGATTTTGAAATAGTTAAAGAAGGAAATTCTTATATTTTTGTGACTAAAGGATGTGGACATGGAGTTGGGTTGTCTCAATACGGTGCACAAGGAATGGCAAAGGAAGGATATAATTATCAAGCTATTTTAAAACACTATTATCAAGGAGTAGAGATTTCAAAGAATAAAGAATGATTTTATGGTTACACTTCTTAAGAGGTGAAAAGCATGAAAGGATTATTGAAGAGGAATAAAAAAACATTTATTTTTATGACTTCACTTTTATTATTTTTAATAGGTGTCGGTGTTATTCAGGAAATTGTTAAGAATTTAAAACCATTCGAAGATGTACCAGTAGTTTCGGTAGAACAAAAGATGAAAATAAAAATCAAGGAAGTGAAGTCTTAAAAAAACCAGTCAATGATGATGTTAAAGTAAGTAAGGGTTTTTATGATACGTCTTTAGATGATAAAAAATTAGAAGAAGCACTTGTTTATTTTGAAGGAGTCTATCGTCCTAATGATGGGATTGATTATACAAAGGATAATGAAAGCTTTGATGTTTATGCGAGTGCAAGTGGGACTGTTATTAGAAAAGAAAATGATTCTTTATTAGGGTGGATTGTTACGATTGAACATCAAAAAGGTATTCAAACCATTTATCAATCTTTAGATGATATTAAAGTTGAAAAAGGAAATCAAGTGAAACAAGGAGATGTTATTGGAAAAGCAGGAAATAATGTTTATCAATCAACATTAAAAAAACATTTACATTTTATTGTTTCAATTGATGATAAAACTGTAAATCCTGATAAATATTTTAATCAAAAAATTGAAAAAATTAAGACAACATCATGATAAATTTATATTTATAAAAAAATTAGTGTCTTTTGTTTTTTTGCCTTGTAATTCAATAAAATCGTGATACAATATTGAGGAAAAAACATACAAGGAGGAGAAATAATGGCATTATCAAAAGAAATTGGTATCGATTTAGGTACTGCAAATATATTAATTTATGTCAAAGGTGAAGGTATTGTAGTCAATGAACCTTCAGTAGTGTCAATAGATGAAGAAACTAAAAAGCCATTAGCTGTAGGACAAGAGGCAAAAGATATGTTAGTAAAACTCCTGGTAGGGTTCAAGCAATTAGACCATTAAAAGATGGAGTTATTGCAGATTTTAGAATTACTGAAATCTTATTAACTCATTTTATTAATAAATTAAATTTAAAAGGAATTTTTGCTAGACCAACAATCTTGATTTGTTGTCCATCTAACATCACTTCAATTGAAAAATCAGCAATTAGAGATGTTGCTGAAAGATGTGGAGCTAAAAAGGTATTTATCGAAGAAGAACCAAAAGTAGCAGCAATTGGAGCTGGTCTTGAAATTAATAAACCAACAGGTAATATGGTTATTGATATCGGTGGAGGAACTACTGATATTGCTGTATTATCTTTAGGTGATATTGTAACAAGTTCATCTTTAAAAATTGCTGGTGACGTCATGGATGCGGACATTATTAAATTTGTTAAAGATAAATATAAATTATTAATTGGAGATCGTACTGCTGAACAAATTAAATTAGAAATTGGTTCTGCTGTAAAAGGATCATCTGATAAAACATTTGAAGTACGTGGTAGAGACTTAGTAACTGGATTACCACATACAATTACTATTACATCAAACGAAACTGAATTAGCACTTAGAGAAACTTGTGCAACAATTGTTAAAGAAACTAAACATGTTCTTGAACAAACACCACCAGAATTAGCTGCTGATATCGTATCACGTGGTATTTTCTTAACAGGTGGAGGAGCTTTATTAACTGGCTTAGATAGATTATTAGAATCTGAATTAAATGTTCCTGTATTCGTAGCAGATGATGCATTAAATTGTGTTGCTAATGGATGTGGAGTTATGTTAGAAAACTTACATTATATGAAATAAAACTGTCTGATTGACAGTTTTTTTCTTATCTAGAAATTAAATAATATTATAATAGAATCATGATACAATTTCATTGAGGTGAAAGTATGAAGAAAGTATTATTTTTTGATATAGACGGGACATTATTGAATAGTGAATTAAAAATACCTGAAGGAGTAAAAAGAGAACTTAAAAGATTGAAAGAGGCTGGACATTATTTATTTGTTGCCTCAGGTAGACCTTTAGCTTTTATTTCAAATCAAATCATTGATGCTGGGTTTAATGGTTTTGTATTATGTAATGGGGCACATGTAGAGCTTAATCATGAAATCATCTATGAAAATAGAATTCCTTATGAAAAAGTGAATGATTTAATGAAAATGCTTGAAAGTGTAGATTGTGAATATGATTTTGAAACAGCAACAGATTGTT
>ENA-OPZZ01000525-OPZZ01000525.1-human-gut-metagenome-genome-assembly--contig:-NODE-525-length-29958-cov-4.234823_pt1 | contig 29958 bp, 32 predicted proteins | sample MGYA00242487_ERZ504511 | MGnify/ENA primary metagenome ERZ504511 (study PRJEB26092, sample SAMD00036241) | human gut metagenome | host: Homo sapiens | study: EMG produced TPA metagenomics assembly of... | reverse complement strand
TCACTTGCACCGATATTGGCGATTGCAATAAAATCGCTGTTGACAGACAGTGCCGGGACCATACGGATTCCCAGTTCATCTGCATCCAGTTTTCTTATCATTTATCATAGCCTTACAGACAACCACCTCTGCCTGGATCTGATTGCTGTCCAGCCATTTTTCCAGAAGTTCTTCTGATAACTTCCATCTGCTGCACCGATACGACAGCCATTCATCTGCTTTGGATCACCATTCGTAAGATTCGTATGATCTTCCCGGGTATAGATCCAATATCGTTCTGTTCCCTCTGCATAGGTCGAAAAATCGATAGATTCTGCTCTTTCCGGTGTATAACTGACACTTCCAAGTATGTCTATTTTTCCATCTGCCAGCATATCCAGACACTCTTTAAATGAACCATAGACATATTCATACTTCCAGCCGGTTATATAAGAAATCTTCTGAAGATACTCATATCCTGCTCCCTGCTTGTGTTCCCCATAGCCGCCTTCCTGAAAATTGGCATATGGAAAATAGCCAACTCTCACGGTTTTATTTTCTTCTTCCAATGCCTGAGTTGTTTTTCCATCACTTTTTATTTCCGATGCATAAGCAGAAAGCGGTACAAAAAGCAACATGATAAGTACTAAAATGCTCAAACATAATCTTTTTTTCTTGCCTTTTTTTCTTATCCGTTTTTCTATCTTTCTGTTCATTTATTTCCTCTTTATTATCCAGTAAAGCGGACATTCGCAATCCGCTTGCGCTTCTTGCTCATGAACGCAGTCTGTTTGCGCTCATGCTGTTGTTCTTCCCAGTCTGTAAGCTTTCCTGTTTTTTCAATACAGAAAGAATGACCGCTCCCAGTTTCTCAATATCAATGGGTTTTGCAATATGTCCATTCATACCGGCATCAAACGTCCTTTTCCTGTCTTCTGCAAAGGCATTTGCTGTCATGGCAATGATCGGGATCTCTGCCTTCTTTTTATCATTTAAATGTCGGATACACTGTGCTGCCTGATAGCCATCCATATTTGGCATCTGGATATCCATAAGTATCAGATCATAAGTTCCTGGTGACATCTGCTCTATCCTGTTCACGCACTGAATTCCATCTTCCACACGCTCGATAACAAGCCCGGCTTCTTCCAGAATCGTCACTGCAATTTCCGCATTCAGATCATTATCCTCCGCCAGCAGAACATGCTTTCCACTCAGACTTTCTCTCATACTAGATGTTTTTACTTTTTCTATCCTCTGGCTGTAATATTTCTTGTCCGCTATTTTATGCATCAGTGTAAACGTAAATACGGTTCCTTTTCCCAGTTCACTTTCCACTTCAAGACTGCCGCCCATCAGATCGACCATTTTCTTTACGATTGGCATTCCAAGACCGGTCCCTCCGATTCTTCCGATGGTTGTATTCTGTTCACGACTGAATGGTTCGAATAACGTTGGAAGATATTCTTTACTCATGCCAATACCGGTATCTTTTATCTCGGATTTTACCTTCATATATCCTTCTTTTTCACAGGGCAGCTCTTCTACAGTGATCGTTACATTTCCACCCCTTGGAGTGTATTTCATAGCATTACTGACAAGATTTACATAGATTTCCCTGATTTTTGTACCATCGCACAGGATATTTCTATGTGTGACCTTCATGCTGCCGCTCAGATGGATTTCTTTTTCTTCCGCTTCAGATGAAAATGTACTTATGATTTCGTCTACTACCTCACCAACTCTTTCATAATTCTCATCTACTTTTATCTTTCCGCTTTCAATCCGGGCCATATCAAGCACATTATTGATGATGGCCAATAACAGTTTCCCGGATTGTTCAATTTTCTTCTGATAATCAAGCTGCTTCGATTCTGTCAGTTGTGATTTCATCAGATGGTTATATCCCAGGATCACATTCATTGGTGTGCGAATATCATGGGACATATTATTCAGAAATTCCGTTTTGGCTTTATTGGCATTTTCTGCGGCAACATATGCTTTTTTCAGCTTTTCTTCCTGCATACGCTCTTTTTTTATCAGACTGTCAATATTTCTTGTTCCGACTACAGCCATCCTTGTACCGTCTTTTTTCTTTACAAATGCCACTCTTACCTGATGATAATTAATCCCTGTTTCCAACTTAAACTCGTATGTCATGGAATAATCCTTTTCCTGTGAACGCAGAGTTTCCAGACCCAGCTGATTTTCAAATTCTCCGTTGGTGTTATCAGATACCATCATCTCAGCATAAGAAGGAATTATTTTTGACCATCTGTTACCACATTTTCTGCAGAAATCTGAAATAATCTTCCCATTCTCCCCAGACTCGCGATAAGAAAGCACCCGATCTTTGTCCAGTTCTACTGCCAGGACAGAAAAATATTCTTTTCCAAGACCTTCGATAATCTCTCTTTGAAGCTCTATCTCCTGTTCTTTTTTTTCCTTTGCCTTAACAAAATCCGTAAAATCTGTAATATTTCCCTGGAAGAAGGTCTGATTACCGGATTTTACCAATGTTGTGGCATCTGTAACCCAGTGATAGCCGTCCTTTCCAAGCAGCCGGTAAATCTGATCCTTCGCCGATCCATGTCCGCGTGTATCAAGAATACGGGTGACGTAATCAGAGGAAAGATTCCTGTCATCCGGATGAAGCATATTGTCAAATTTATTATCAAATATTGTTCTGATCTCTTCTCTGGTCCATCCAAGAATAGCAAGAAACCTGTTACTGATATATAGGAATGGATGCCCCTCCTCCAGGGAACATCTGTGATAGCCGCCAGGGATATTATCGATTGTTGCCTGAGACAGCATATTTTTCTCTTCCAGTTTCTTATGCCGTTCCACAAAAGATGTCATATCATAGCAGGCACTGATAATAGCCAGTTTCCCATCCTCTGTCTGTATAACTTTTCCTTTATCAACCGTCCAGAACCAAGATCCGTCTTTTCGCGGCATACGATATGTGGTCTCATAAGTTAATCCCTCATAATACTCATCCCCGATATCCTTTATGACCTGTTCTCTGTCATCGGGATGAATCGTATTAATAACTTTTCCATCAATTGCTTCAATCAGTTCTTCCACTGCATCGTAACCAAGCATCCGCGCCATTCCTTCATTGGCATAGCAAACCGGAAACTCATCCTCACAATATCCACCAATCAGTCCCCTGGTTTCCCCCATGATCATAAAATCTGTCAGCATCTCTTTTTGTACTTTGTCTGGTATTATTAACTGTTTCATATTCCTTACCCTGTATCCTTCAGCCTGATTTTTTGCAGATATAGTAATCTAATACCACCACATAACAAAGGGTATAATGTAAATCATTACTATTACATATTTTGTTCGTTATATACGAAAATGTCTTTCTGCAAGAGCAAAGAAAGACGCGTACTTATACTATTGTATTGTATAAAAAAAATTATAACAAAACAGTATGAAATTGTCATCACATATGGCAATCCGTTTCATCTGTCATCTCCTTTCCCCAGACTTCCGCCAATGTCGAGAGCAGTTTATCAACCTGGATTGGCTTTGCGATATGACCATTCATTCCGGCTGCAAAAGCATCTCTCTTATCTTCTTCAAATGCATTTGCTGTCATTGCAACAATCGGTATGCATGCTTTATCCTTATCTGGCAGGCGTCGGATTGCCTGTGTTGCTTTATAACCGTTCATTTTCGGCATCTGAATATCCATTAGGATCATATCATATGTGCCTGCCGGCATTTTTTCTATCTTATTTACACACTGAATGCCATCCTCCACACGCTCTGTCTTAAGACCGGCACGTTCAAGTATTGCCTCAGCAATCTCTGCATTCAGATCATTATCCTCTGCCAGAAGGATTTTCCTGTCTTTAAGGATTTCACTATATGTTTCTGGATTTTCAGCATAATTTTTTACATAATAGTTTTCATCCGCTATCTTATGTTTCAGTGTAACTGTAAAAGTACTGCCCTTTCCAAGCTCACTCTCTACATCTATTGTTCCACCAAGCAGTTCAACATATTTCTTGACAATTGACATTCCCAGTCCGGTTCCTGCGATTTTACACTTTGTGGTGTTCTGTTCACGGGTAAATGCATCGAAGATCTTCGTCAGATAATCCTGGCTCATACCGATTCCGGTATCGCTTATCCTGGTACTTACCATCATGTACCCGGGCTCATCACATGCTAATTCGTCTACGTTAATCATAACAGAACCACCGGATGGAGTATATTTTATAGCATTGCTCAGGATATTGACAAATATTTCTTTTACCTTAGTAGTATCTGTCAGTATATGCTCATGCTCTACATTTATCGCAGAATGAAGTGCAATATTTTTTTCTTCGCTTCATCGCCAAATATCTCGAATAAGGTCTGCCGGATATCATCAATCCGGCCATAGTTCTCATCAATTTCCATCCTTCCACTCTCAATCCGAGCCATATCCAGCACATTATTTATGATTGCCAGAAGAAGATTTCCGGACTGTTGCAGTTTTTGTAAGTATTCTGAAGCTTCAGGCAGATCCTTTCCTTTCAGTTCATCCCCCATAAGCTGTGCGTAGCCCAGAATCGCATTCATAGGAGTACGGATGTCATGTGACATATTGTTGAGGAAACGGGTCTTTGCAAGACTGGCATCCTCTGCCTTTTCCAAAGCGATCTCCAGTTTATCATTGAGTTTTTGTGTATTACTTGCCGCAAGCTTTGCAACAACTTCAGCTTTTCTTGCCCTCCTTAAAAGTCCGAGAATAATACCGATTATAACAAGGGCAGTAAAACCTGCAGTGACAAAAACTACAAGCAGATTGTCTTTTACAAAATCATAGAAGGTCACTTTATCTGCCGTACTGTCATAGATAGCAAGTGCACTTGTAAGCATGTCAGAGGGCATGGTCTTCAATGTTTTATTCAGTATCGACAAAAGAGTAGCCTCTCCACCTCTTACCGCAAAGCATGCCTCCATTGTTTTTGTAAGTGGGACACTTTTGAAGTTCTGACGGTTATCATATATCATCGCCTGACTTGCTCCCATAAGGAAACAGTCTGCCTTTTCATTCTTGATCATATCGGCAGCATCATCAAACGAATCATAATCTACAAGCTTCCATTGAGGATAGCTGAACGCAAGATGCTGTTTTAAGGCGTCTTTTTCCTTTGGAACAGCTACTGTATACGCCTTATCCTCGTCGAAATTCTTCTCGTCAGTCACCGCCATCAGACTGTAGGTCCATGCTGTATCGGTAAGTGCATATCCTTTTTTTTCTGCAAAATCTGGATTTCTGCTGGCATAAAAAATCACGTTAATCTCTTGTTCCTGTAAAGCCTGAAGCATTTCATCATAGTCATCATAATCCTGTATATTAAATTCCAGCATCTGATTTCCCAGACAGTCTTTGGCGTAAGAGATATATTCTGCAAGCATACCGGTAAGTTTTCCAGTCTCTTCCTCAAGAGAAAAGATTGCCGGATCATTATTCAAAAACCCCATCCGGATGTCACCATGTTCTTCCAGCCATAACTTCTCTCCACCGGTAAGACTCTGATTATAATCAAGGGTAAAATACTTCTTATACAGATCTGCCTTAAAAAAGGGACTATCCTGATCCAGCTGACGCATAGCATAATCCATCTCTGTCTTGATATCGCTGCGTTCTTTATTTATTGCAAAATATATACCCGATTTACCAATAGCTGTAACAGATGATATTCCCTGTTCAGACCAGATGGATTCCTCCAAAGATACAAAGCAGTCAATCTCATGATTCGCTAATTTTTCTTCGACATCATCATTATTATACACATTTACATGCTCTGTATGTATACCATTCTTATTCTCCCACTCTGTCAGCATGATTTCAGGTTCTGTATCCATGAGCACACCGACACATTTCCCGTCCATGGCTTTGAAATCAGACGTACCATTATCGATATCGGACAGATCCGCATAAAGAATATATTTTTCCTCACCCATCGGTTCATCTGAAAAAACGCATCTTCTGTGCACGTTCATCGGTGTATGAGATATCACCTATGACATCAATCTCTCCATTTTCAAGCTTATCAAAACAATTGGACCAGTCACATTGCACATGCTCAATTTTCCATCCGGTATAGCCAGCCAGAGCCTGCATGAGCTCGTAGCCATATCCCCTTCTCATGCCGTTTGCATCCACATAATCGAAGGTATCCTCAAACGATCCGACACGGATGATCTTCTTCTCTTTTATCTGTATGTCTGATTTTTTTGTTTCCTGTTGTGTGGAATCATCCTGCTTTCCTGTTTGTGTCTGTTTTTTATCAGTATCCGTTTCAGAAGCCCTGCAATGTACCGGCAGTATCATCCACATTCCCAAAAATACGAGTATCCCTATACATAATACAGCTAATTTTTTCCCACTTTTGTACATTGTTCTTTTCTCCACAGCTTACAGGTACATCGTTTTCGAAAGAACTGTTTCATTCACGCAGGATACAGTTCTTTCGAAAATGATGCGCCGGATTATTATATAGACATTATGTTTCTTACCTTTCCAAAAGAAAAGCACTGCCTGTTCAGACAATGCCTCTTAAACGTTGCAACTGGCTGTCATTTTACAGACCCTATAGCTTTGCGTCTCAGTCTTTCAACTGATTTGCCGACGAATCTTTCTATTGTAAATCGTAACTGTTCAGTACCTTCACAGTTACTGTAAATCTTCTCTTTCTTTATTTTCTCCGCATATATTGTTATTATATATCGTTTTATTATTTTCAGTCAACGGGACACGCTTATTTTTACAGATATTTTTGTCCCGTTCAAAAGGCGGCAAAAGAAAAATGGCGATACTGTACAGCCTGCTTTCTCTGCACAGTATCGCCATTTTCACGGTTACGATGACTACTGAATAGTACCATACTTACTTGATTATCTTCAGTTCATACTCTCTTGTTCCAAGACCAATCTTTTCTGCCTGATCCAGCGTTGCTTTCCACTCGATATTCGGATTGGAATCTTTGAAATGATCGTGATGGCAGTGCCATCCTTCCTCTGCCAGATGTTCTCCCAGCTGGCTGTTTGCAATCGGTGTGGCTTTCAGACAGGCATCTGCACACGCCTGATCCAGTGCTACTGGGTCGAAACTTGCAAACATTCCGATATCCGGAAGAATCGGCGCATCGTTTTCTCCATGGCAATCACAGTTCGGGCTGATATCCTGTACCAGTGCGATATGAAAATGTGGACGGCCATGACAGACTGCCTGTGCGTACTCAGCCATTTTACGGTCAAGAAGTTCGTTGGCACTGCTGTTTGGATTATATACCGCGTCAAAACTGCAGGCTCCGATACATCGTCCGCAGCCTTTGCACTTATCGTAATCAATCACTGCTTTTTTATTGACATATGTAATCGCATCACTGCCGCATTCCTTTGCACAGCGGTGGCAGCCACGACAGACTTCCTCATTGATTGCCGGTTTTCCGCTTGCATGCTGCTGCATCTTTCCTGCACGGCTTCCACAGCCCATACCAATGTTTTTGATAGCTCCGCCGAATCCGGTCGATTCATGTCCTTTAAAATGACTCAGACTGATGAAGATATCTGCATCCATGATCGCATGTCCGATCAATGCAGTCTTACAGTACTCTCCATTCACAACAGGAACTTCCACCTCATCTGTTCCACGCAGTCCGTCACCGATGATAATCTGACATCCGGTTGTAGTCGTGTTGAATCCGTTGAGATTTGCACAGTCCAGATGCTCCAGTGCGTTCTTTCTGCTTCCCGGATACAGAGTATTGCAGTCTGTCAGAAACGGCATTCCTCCCTGTTCTTTACACAGATCAGCGATAACTTTCGCATAGTTCGGGCGAAGAAAAGCCAGGTTCCCCAGTTCTCCAAAATGCATCTTGATTGCTACAAACTTTCCATCCATATCGATATCTTTGATACCTGCTGCGACACAGAGTTTTTTCAGCTTGACCAGCTGGCTGGTTCCTACCGGACATCGAAAGTCTGTAAAATAAACAGTTGATTTCTCCATAGTTCATTTACCTCCTGTATAAGTTCTTTTTCATAAATAATAACATCTCAAGTATACTTGATGTCAAGTAATTCTCAGGTTTTTTCGTGAAACTTCTCTCTCATTCACCAGAGGGATTCTTTCTTCTTTCTGATGCTTTCCGCTTGCATTTCCATATTTTTCTCTGCACAGCAGTATTGCTGACACACTGAAAGCACCGGAACGCTCCGGAAAAGTACAGAACAGACTAAAATATTCCTTTACAATCTGTGCACCATAATATATTCTTCCTCTTTATCCTCCACAATTTCAAATCCGAGTTTTTCATACATCCGTGCGGCGTAGTTTTCTTTCTGCACCGACAGAGATACCTGCGGATAGCCCTGTTGTTTTAATGCGGTAAGCATCTGCTGCATCAGCACTGTTCCGATTCCACATTGTCTGAACTCCTCAAGAACCGAAATTGCAAGCGAAGGCGTATCCTCATCCACATGCCCATAATCATCCATGATCCGGCACCAGACCGCCCCTGCTATTTTCCCAGATATTTCCGCCACATAGCAGATATCATCTTTCTTTTCCCCAAAATCTGCAACATACACCTGCAACTCAGGTTCTTTGATGATCTCTTTCGGCGGTGCTTTGGTTCCTTCGGGGATAAAAATTGCTTCATACAGAAAATCGTCTAATATATGTATTTCTTCCTGACGTAATTTTCTTATCCGATATGAAACATTCTTCATTTTCCTCACCTCCTGTATAGCATCACTGTTTTGTATAGAAATCTTCTACTTCTATACTCTGATTTTCATCATAACATATGATCTGCAATTCCGGCAACTAACATATATATAATAATCTCTTCGAAAAATCCTCACACATGGATTCTTTCTTCTGGTATACTAAAAGGCAAAGAACGTAATGGAAAATGCAGAAGATACGGTAAAAGAAGTGGCAGATACCGTCACATTCACAAATAGTGAGGACGGAATCGCCATGCATTAAAGGAGGATTAGCAGGTATGAAAGTAGTAATCGCCATCGATTCATTTAAAGGAAGCATCAGTTCTCCGGATGCCGGAGCTGCCATCCGTGAAGGGATCCAACGGGTATTCCCGGATGCAGAAGTGTTTGTCCGCCCTCTGGCTGACGGCGGAGAAGGTACGGTGGAAGCTCTCACAATCGGTATGCACGGCCGGATCCGTACAGTAACCGTCACCGGTCCGCTGGGTACACCTGTAGAGGCAGCTTATGGAATCCTTGATGATTCAAAGACCGCCATTATCGAAATGTCCGCCGCTGCGGGAATCACTCTGGTAGACGAACCGAATCGAAATCCGTTATATACAACCACCTACGGCGTAGGTGAACTGATCCGCGACGCTATCGTCAACGGATGCCGGAACTTCATCGTCGGAATCGGTGGAAGTGCCACAAACGACGGAGGCATCGGTATGCTTCAGGCTCTCGGATATGAATTTTGGGATAACAACGGACAGCCAGTTCCCTTCGGAGCCAACGGTCTGTCAAAGATTGCAACAATCCACGACACACATGTTCTCCCGGACCTCAAAGATTGTCACTTTAAAATCGCCTGCGATGTAACCAACCCGCTTTGTGGTCCCCAGGGCTGCAGCGCCATCTTCGGGCCGCAAAAAGGAGCCACTCCGGACATGATCCGCCAGATGGATCAATGGCTTGCCACCTACGCCAACATCACCCGTGAAAAATACCCGAATGCCGACCCTGACCACCCTGGCACCGGAGCCGCCGGTGGACTCGGTTTCGCCTTCCTTTCCTACACAAATGCCATCCTCCAGTCCGGCATCCAGATCATCCTGGAAGAAACCAGACTGGAATCCAGCATCAAAGATGCTGACATCGTGATCACCGGTGAAGGCCGCCTCGATGGCCAGACCATCATGGGAAAAGCCCCCATCGGTGTCGCCGCCATCGCAAAAAAATACAACAAAACAGTCCTTGCTTTCTCCGGCTGCGCCACTCCTGAAGCCAGCCTCTGCAACCAGCACGGCATTGACGCCTTCTTCCCCATCCTCCACACCATAACCACCCTGGAAGAAGCCATGACCCCGGAAACCACCCGCCAAAACCTGACCAACACCACCGAACAGGTCTTCCGCCTGATCCAGGCAGTACAGATACACTAAATTACTCTCCTGCACATTCCGGCTATATCAAATATTGACTTAATCCACTGGATCAATTATAAATATACACCACAACAAAACCGAGGCTGAGATCCCTCTTCTCCCCTCGGTTTTATCTATATAATACTATGTTCCATTTATATGATATGATGTTTGGTTCAAAAGGTATTCTGCCCCCTTTGATACCGTATTGTTCCGTACTTCGTACTTTCACAATCCTCATAGCATAATATAATGCAGTTTTCAGCAGCTCTCCTTTCAGAACCTCCTACTTCAAAATCCTCTCGTTCATCTTTCAAGTTCTCAGCCATCATCCAGCCCGAAAACAGACCGCGCTGTCTGCAGCAACACTTTGTGGGCGTTTAGGGGAAGCTTTGAAATCCAGCCCTTACGTAGACTTAGGCTCGAGCGCTCTCGCGAGAGTCTTAGTCGAAGTTAGGGATTAGTTCAAAGTTCCCCTGCCCACGTTGCCGCAGACAGCGCGGTCTGTTTTCGGGCGTCCGTCTTAAACACCTTTTCTATATGGCATGTTCCCCCAGCTTACTCAGCCCAGGTCCCATCCACAAAAATATCCACTTCACTGCCATCTTCCCGGATCCCCACAATATGCAGATCATCTGATCCAACCATAAAGTCCATATGGATCATAGAATCATTAATCCCTTTCGCATAGATCTCCTCATCCGTCATATCCATAAATCCTTCAATAACCTCAGAGAATCCACGTCCTGCTGCCACATGACAGCATGCATTTTCATCAAACAAAGTGTTGTAGAACATCAGACCGGACTGGTTGATCGGAGACTCCTTCGGAACCAGCGCCACTTCACCAAGCATGGAAGCGCCCTCATCCATCGCAAACATTTTCTTCAGGACTTCTTCCCCCTGCTCCGCGTGGCAGTCTACCACTCTTCCGTCTTTAAAATCAACCGTAAAATGATTGATAACCTGTCCGGAACGGCTTAACGGTTTGGTAGAAACCAGACGTCCTTCACATTTTCCCTTCATCGGGCTTGTGAAAACTTCCTCCGTCGGCATGTTCGGAACAAAGAAAGCCCGATTCAGATGATTGATATCTCCTGCACTGCCCCATTTTGCTCCCGGAATCAGATCTACACGAAAATCCGTACCGTTACTGCTTGTATAATGCAGTGTTTTAAAGTTCTGTTCATTTAACCAGTTTGCTTTCTGCGTCATCTGTTCGTTATGTGCCTGCCAGATCTTTTCCGCATCCTCACCATCTTTCAGGTATACGCAGTCAAAGATTGCATCCCACAGTTTTTCTACTGCCACATCCTCTGTATCATCCGGAAATACTTTTTTCGCCCATTTTTCGGAAGCTGCTGCCACGATCAGCCACTGATGTTTACCATCGATCTGATCACGGTATTTTTTCATGACTTTCTGGCGCATCTGGCTGACAGCAGAGATCAGATCCGGGGAGATTCCTGCCAGTTCATCCGGGTCAGAAGAATCAATAAAGATACGAACCGGCAGGTCCACGGTCATCTGTTTTGCACGTTCCTCTTCCCATGCCGGTACTTCACCGAGCACATCAGCTGTCGCATACTGATAATGCAGTTTGTTGATTTCTCCGCACTCCCAGAACATCTCCACATAACTCGCACCTGCTTTGTAACACTCTTCCGTCACCATCTTTACCAGCGGAATCTGATCTACGCCTGCCTGCAGACGGACGCGCTGTCCTTTCTGTACATTGGCTCCGATCTTTACGATCAGTTTCGCATATTCTCTTAATTTGTTCTCGTTCATGATACCTTCTCCAGTCATTTTCTCATATTCTGTCATCGGCTGTCACTCATCTGCGACACCCACAGTTACTTATGAGTATACCCGCTTTTTGTACGGGATGCAAGCACGGTCTTTCTCCTGTGCAGTCACACGAAAAACGCCTCGCGAATATTACCAGCGAACGGTAACACACGCGGTAATCAATTGTTTCTTGTATCTTCCTGCCCCGTATACTATAATATGATGTGAGTGGCAAAAGTAAATTTTGCCATTCATTGATGTAATCGGATTGCTTCATTGCCACGCAATTCCCGCAATCCTTGAACACCGAAGACAAAATCTCGCACAGGAGGACGCTCATGGAATATCTGGATATCGTAGATGAACAGGGACAACCGACCGGGGAAATCATTTCCCGCACCCTTGCACACACGGAAGGAATCCGCCATCGAACAGCTCATATCTGGATCGTTCGCAGGGAAAACGAACATTTTCAGGTTCTGATGCAAAAACGCGCAATGAGTAAAGATTCTTTTCCCGGAAAATACGATACGTCTTCCGCCGGTCATATTCAGGCAGGCGATGAACCACTTGCATCCGGCCTGCGGGAGCTTGCGGAAGAGCTGGGCATCCACGCCAAACCGGAGGATCTTGCATTTGCCGGATGCATTCACGGAAATTTTGCAGAAGAATTTCACGGAAAAATCTTCCGGGACAACGAAATTGCCTTTGTCTATGTCTATCAGCAGCCTGTCAATATCGAGACACTCGTCTTGCAAAAAGAGGAGGTGGAATCGGTGCGGTGGTTTGATCTGGAAGAAACATACCAGAACTGTCAAAACCGTAACACGCAGTTTTGTGCCCCTGTCCCGGGACTCGAAGTTGTACGGCAATACCTGTACAGTTGAGCAGGATTTCACGGGGAGATCCTGTAGAAGCTCTCCCCACACTGTGCATTCTCATAATTTCCTGCAACGCTTTCCATGCAAGTTTTACATAAATTTTTCATTACTGCGCATGCGTATTTTACACAGTTTTTTTATAATCATGACAGTAAAAGAAAACAATATGAATAAGATCAACACAGAAATGAGGGATCGTTATGTATAAGACTGTATGGAATTTTATGAATCATCATGTAAAAAGCTCACATGTTTCAGCAATGTTTCTCGCAGCGCTGCTGGCGGGATGGACACTGATCGGACTGCTTGCCGGTTCTGTTGTCTGCCTGATCAGCACCATTTCCCTTTCTACCAAAACAGTTGTCCTCTTTTGTTCTGCGGGTTACACAGGTCTGATTTTCGGATTCTTTGGAGGTATCTTCTATCTGTATCAAAAAACTTCGCCTCACAAAGAATCCTCTATAAATACACCATTACCACTCGGAACCCAAAAGGCAGCTTAAGCTGCCTTTTTTTATGATCCCGATGGGATTCTCACCAAAAGTTTCTGTCCGTCCTTTTCCACCATCGTCAGCACCGGAATATGTTTCTTTCTCAGCGCATGCACAACCGGATACCCTGCAAACATATGATCTGCCACATAAACCGCCTCCGGTTTATATTTCAGGATCTGCTTTACCTGTGTTTTCACAAACGCTTTCCATTCCTGCTTTTCCATCACAACTTCCCCGTAGATTCCCTGAAGTTCCAGCTCTGGAAGTTCCGCATAATCCATATGAATGATCCGCGCATTCTGCAAACCCGGCAGTTTTCCAAGCAGTTCATCTGCCGCTGCACCTCCACCAAAGTTCACAAGTACCGGTTCTTCCCTGTACTCTGCAAGGCTGATCTCGCATGCTTTCACCGCATCTTCCAACGTCCCTGTGGTCAGCAGAAAGCCTCCTTTATGACAGAATCCCGCACTTACCAGCCCTGTTTCTTTCTGTAATTCTTCATTTTCCAGACCCAGCCATTCGGATGGGAAACTGCATTTGTAATTCAGTGAATATTCTTTCTTCTGTGGCTGGATACAGTATCCGCCCCGGTTGGACGGAAAGATCACAAAGGCAATCTCCGTCTCCGACAGTCTTTTCTGACACGGTACAAATTCCGGAAGAATCAGAATCTTCGCCTCGTTTTCTGTCTTTTCGCCGGACTGTAACGCTCTCTCATGCGCTTCGAGAATCTCTTCCACCCGTCTGTCCGCCCGTTCATTTCCCAGATACCGCTCGAATTTATTCTCCAGAATCATTCCTGCCACACTGACCGCCTGGAAAAATGCTTCGTCGTTGCTCCCGCCGGCATCCCAGGTCGGATTAAAGTTTCCGATCAGCGCCGCCAGTTCATTCTTCTCACCGGTATTATCGTTGTTATCTAATGGCTGTACAAACGCTTCATCAAATTTCTGTGCCAGTTCTTCTCCCAGAATCTCCGCTCCCAGTGCTTCCCACAAAAGCCCAAGTGCCGCATACGCAACTCCGTTCTCCCGGATTCGACTGTCTTTCTGGTGATGATCGTACTGCCCTCTTCCGATATCAAAAACAATCCCTTCGAAGTCTTCCGGCACTTTACTTCCCCCTTGTGATCGTAATCTCCGGGTTCAGATATAACAGCAGAGCTGCAGAAAACACATCATCTGCATGAAACTTTCCGCCGTGGGTAAAGGCAGACGCATGTTCCTGTCTGATCTGTTTTAATAATGTATTTGTTTTCATTATATATTCTCCTCGTATCTCATCGGATTCTATCATGATCTCCATTCATCGTTCGCCGACATCGCATCCTGCTGAAAAGCAAAATGCAAAAAGGGAAGCATCGGCTCTGACAGATAACCGATGCTTCCGTCCTAGAGCGTGTCTGAAAAATCATTTCCGCAATCTGCAAGCCCCACTTTGCGGGAGATTTTACCTTCATTCGGTTGACGTAGCCCGCTACGCCGCCCTTATTCGGATAAAATCTCCCACAAACTGGGACTCGCAGCTCACGAAAAGCCTTTTTCAGACACGCTCTAGTTTTTATTTTCTGTACCTGCAAATCCTCTGGCTGCCAGATCATTCCATGCTTCTTCATCGAACTCATTGTTCTTATAATAATATTTTCTGTCTTCATCTGTGATCATACGGATCACTTTGCACGGATTACCGGCTGCGATCGCCCAGTCCGGGATATCTTTGGTCACGACACTTCCGGCACCGATGATTACATTGTTACCGATCTTTACGCCCGGGCAGATCACGCTGTTGCCACCGATCCAGCAGTTATCTCCGATGGAAACCGGAATTCCATATTCATACGCACTGTTTCTCGAATCCGGATGCACCGGGTGACCTGCGGTATAGATTGCCACATTCGGAGCCAGCTGGCAATTATCGCCGATGGTAACTTTTCCCACATCCAGAATCGTACAGTTATAGTTTGCATAAAAGTTTTTACCGACTTCGATGTTAAATCCATAGTCGCAGTAGAATGGTGGATTGATAAAAGCACCGTCTGATTTTCCCAGCAGTTCTTTTACAATCGCTCCAATCTTATCAAAGTCCGAACGATCTGCCGTATTTAACTCCTGCGTCAGCTTTCGCGCCCGTTTCTGCTGTTCAAGGACCTCAGCATCTGATATGTAAGGAAGTCCTGCATCTCTTCTTTCAATATTGTTCATACTTTTCCCTCTTCTCATTTTATAGTTTTCACATCCCTGTTATTTGTATGATACTGATTCTTTCGCATCTGGTCAATATATATATATTGGCACTTTTCTTTTTTGCTTTTCAAAACACTGAATTCTTGAAACAGATTCTGTTTTTGTCTAAAAATACACCTGACATCTTATATCGGATCTATTATAATAAAAACCAGTAATTTATTATTATAAACTGCAAAAACTATCATGAACGCCTACTGTTCCTTATGAACAAACTGCGTTTACTCCCACTCACCTGTCCCTATAATATCATAAATCTCATGCAGATCTGCGATCTCATAATCAATCTTTACATCCGCATACCGTTCTTTATGATCCGGGTTGTACCAGCAGGTTTTGATCCCGGCGTTGTTGCCGCCACGGATGTCGCTGGTGAGAGAATCTCCCACGATCAGTACCTGGTCTTTTTCCACCAGATCGATATTTCCAAACATTCGTTCGAAAAACTCCACGTTTGGTTTTTCCACGCCTACCGCTTCGGACAAAAAGATGCCGTCCATCAGTTCTCCCAGGCCGGAAAGACGCAGTTTTTTCTCCTGAGCAACCACCGTTCCGTTTGAAACCACATATTGTTTCACTCTTCCACGCAGGGACTTCACGATTTCATAACTGTCATCCCGAAACACAATGGTATCTCCCAGACACAGCTGGTACCGCTCATTGAACGCTTCCGCCACATCACTGCAAAGTCCTACCGTCTCAAAAAAATTCCCGGAATCTTCCGACCAGCACTTCCGGTTTGGTGAGTTCTCCGCATTCCAGCCGTTCCCAGTACGACCTGTTGATCTTCGAATACCGCCCGATCATCTCATCCGTACACTCTCCCAGATCAAACTCCTGAAACAGTTTCTTTATCGCTGCCTTCTCTGCCGCAAGAAAATCCAATAGCGTGGCATCTACATCCCATAAAATTGTCGTAATCATGCTTTTCTCCTCTGTAATCATGCTTTTTGTTTCGGCACAAACTCTATCTTAAGTACCATTCCCATGCCATCCGCCAGTCTTTTCAGCAAATTCACGGAAGGGTTTCTAGTTCCATTTTCCAATTTACTGATATCAGCCTGATTGATACCCGTGCGTTCGGCAAGTTCCTTTTGGGTAAGATTCTGAGAAGTTCTTGCTTCTACAATCGCCCTGATAACATCCATCTCTGGCTGAATACTTTCATATTCTTTCACAAATTCTGTATCTTTCATCTGCTCAGTTTTATAATCTTTTAATGTCTTCATGATCCTCCCATCCTTTCCTGAAAATCTGCTCTGCGCCTCTTTGCCAGTTTGATTTGTCCTGATGGTGTCTTCTGCGTCTTCTTTATAAAACCATTTGTAAGTATTATCTTTCCTTCATAATAAAAGAAATACAACACTCTGGTTATATTATTTCCGACAGTACACCTAATTTCAAATATTCCATCATCAAGCAATTTACTGTATGGTTCTCTAAGCTGATTACCTTTTTCTTCCAACAATTCAAGCAGTCCGACCATTTTGGCACGCATCTTTGTATCAAGCGAATTGATAAATTCTTCTACCGGACAGTCTCCGTTTTCCTCTTCATAAAATACAACCTCAAACTTTGTCATGTATTCTCCTTTGTTTATTATATGGTATATATACCATATTGTCAATAATTCCTTCCAAGTCACATTTAAGAACTTTTTTCAATAAAGTCCACATGTCACATAGTAATAATCAGCTAACTATGTCCTATATTTATTTGTGAATTCATCGGATTTTTTCTCAGGACTCTGAGTATTAGATATGCTCTTCCAATATGTATGTCAGATATTTTTTGATTTTATTATACCAAATTTTATATTTCCTGCAAGGCGTTCTATGCATTTTTCTTTTACGATAAAACTCCACACTACCTGATCGTAATCTGCGACTACACCACCGTCGAGGACGATGATCTGGTCGGCGTTTTTTACGGTTCGCATGCGGTGGGCAATCTCCAGGACGATTTTTCCTTTTACCAGAGGGGAGATTACTTCCTGGATTTCGAATTCATCACTTCGATTTCCCGGTAATCCTGTGGCATCAGCTGTGTCATCAGTTCCCGGCAGGCTCCGCATGGTGCAAGAACTTTTCCATCCCAGTTTCCCGTTACCACACGTTTGATCGCATCCTCTCCGTTGGTAAGCATGTTGATAATCGCATTTCACTCCGTACAGATTCCCAGAGTGCATGCTCCGTCTACACTGACTCCTGCATAAATATTTCCAGCCACTGATTCTACTGCTGCAACTCCTGCCGTTTCCATCATTTTTCGTTATTTTTTCAGTTCTATGATATACTCCGTTGTCCCTTCTTCGAATTCTCTCTTTCCTGTCGGCACAAAGCCATGACGCCGGTAAAATGCAAGTGCCCGATCATTTTTCTCAAGTGCCCACAGATGATCCGCACCAAACTGTTCCACCGCAAATGTTATCAGTTCATGACCGATTTTTCTGCCCTGAAACCATGGATCCACATACAGCTTACAGATTTCTGTTCCGTTCATCTGGATAAAGCCACGGATCAGTCCGTCATCATATATATAGAGATTTTTGAAGACCTCGTCTTTTTTCAGGTAATTATCTATAAAGGAAACAACCTGCAACTCACCGAATGAGTAGCTCTCATCTTTGAATATCGGAAAATAGTTGATTCTGTTATTGCAGATAAATATTTCTGCGATTCTTGATAAATCTTTCTCTTTCGCTTTTCTGATTGGCATCTTTTTATCCCTTCCTTCTGTTCGATATGTTTATTGTAAATCAAAACAACGGCGCTGTACAGAGAACGAATTTATTTTCAAAGGAACTGGGCCGTCACAGAATTCTTTATTTTCTGTAACAGCCCAGTTTTCCTACCTCATCTTATTCCCCAAATATTTTTTCATCGTCTCCGTCAATTTTTTCTCATCCAGCGGTTTTGTCAGATGCTCGTTCAGACCGGCTGCAAGACTTTTCTCAACATCCTCCTGAAAAGCATTTGCACTCATGGCAACAATAGGAATCGTCATAGCATCCCTGCGGTTCATGCTTCGGATATGACGCGTTGCCTCCAGACCATCCATCACCGGCATCATAATGTCCATCAGGATAATGTCGTAGAATCCGAGCTGTGATGCCTCAAACATTTCCACCGCTTCCTTACCGTTGGATGCGGTAAATACTTCTATCTCTTCCTGCTCCAGCTGAAATCTTGCAATTTCCATATTCAGATTATTATCCTCTGCCAGAAGTGCTTTCTTTCCTTTCAATGACAGATGTTCCATCGGATCGTCATCAATTTTCGGATGATGATCCACTTTAAACGGAAGAACGATCGTATAACGGGTTCCTTCGTTGATCTTACTTTCTACCTGGATCGTACCGCCCATCAGAGCCACCGTTTTCTTGACAATCGTAAGTCCCAGTCCCACACCGTTAATACTGTTCAAAGAAATATGCTGTTCCTGCGTATATGGTTCAAATGCATGACGCAGGAATTCCTCTTCCATTCCAATACCGGTATCTTCGGTAACAAATTCAAACCACGCAGTCTCACCGTCGCATCTCAGTTCTTTACAACGACAGTAAACGGTTCCGCCCTTTTTGTTATATTTGATCGCATTGCTGTTCAGATTCAGCAGGATCCTTGAGATCCCTTCCGCACTTCCGATCAGATAGCGATGATTGATATATCCCGGTTTCCAGTCCACAACCGAATGCAAACCCTGTGCATCGATCTGAATATTCGTCATCGCGGTAATCTCCATCAGAAGATCGATCAGATTAAATGGTTTCTCCGAAAGTTCAATCGTCGAGTTTTCCAGCCGGTTCATATTTAACACATTATTTACCAGAGATGTCAGATAATTCGATGCGATCCATATCTTATCCCGGCACTCTTTCTGCTTTTTCATATTGTCCGGAAAAGCATCCGCAATCCGCAGCATCCCCTGAATACCATTTAACGGCGTACGGATATCATGAGAAATCGATGACAGGAAACGTCCTTTGGTCTCATTGGCAGATACGGCATGTTCCTTTTCCTTTCTCAGTCTTTTGTTCAAATTTTCCGCTTCGATCTTTAACGCATTCTCATGAAATTCTTCCGTTATATCCCGTATATAAGAAATCGCCAGGATATCTCCGTTTTCTTCATCCTCATACATCACAATATGCTGTTCTGCCAGCATCGGTCTTTGCCGGATGGTATGTGTCCAGTATGTATGTGTTACATGCGTCTCCCCTTTTTCATAATGTTTCAGAAGCGCCGGAATATCGAAAAATGCATAATAAGCCTCTTTCTCCTTTTCAGACAACTGTTTTCCCCAGTAGTCAATTACTTCACTGAATTTTGCATCAGCCGGAAGACCGGTCATCTCATTGACGTTATATTCTTTTCCATCCACTACCTGATACATCTGACCGGGAACCAAATTTCTGGTCAGATTAATATTATAATACGCACCTGCAACCGCAGCTATTATATGTTCCAAAATATTGATTTTCTTTTCTGATTTCTCCATAAGAGTTTCCCTCGCAATCTCATTTCCCGATCTCTAATATCTGTCTCCGACAGCTTCTTTCGAATAAAATGTAATAAAAAAGAAACAGTCCATCTTTATATACAATCGAACTGTTTCTATCACTTTTGCAGACCACGGAGCATCGCAAGTACTACTTCCTGTTCCTGCACACTCAGATCATTCCATATCGCAAGGACTTCGCTTTGCGGCTGTGTCAGGTCATCCGGATCTCCTTCACAAAAAAACTGCGACAAGGTTACGTCCAGAGCTTCACAGATTTTCTCAAGCGTAGGCAAAGATGGCAGACTTTCTTTTGCCATAATTCTTCCCAGTGAAGACTGGGCAATTCCTGTCATCTGCGCCAGCCGGTATTTGCTGATTCCACGCTTTTCACATAATTCTATCATATTGTCAGCTATATACTCCTCTAGCTACAAGCAAATACACCTCTTTTCCGTCATTACATATTGATATTATTTTACCTGTAATTGGGAAACTTTATTAGAAGCATATTTCAGAAGTATTTAGTTGCTTTTTTAGAAGTATTTATCTAAAAAAAATAAGCATGGACGGATATTTTCTGTTCTTATGCATATTATGTTACTGAAATTATTCTATATATTTTTATAGTAACACATCTTTTCTGAACTTTCAAACATTATAATACGCTATTTTTTATGCTTAGTTTACTAGTTATCGCGGCAGTCACCAAGGTCTCATGCAAGCCCGGACTTTGACTCATTGCCCGCGTAAGCCAGTCAAGACCACCCGCTTAGCGCAGGGGGGGTTATTTTTACTGTGACACAAAAACTGGGCTGTCACAGAATTCTTTATTTTCTGTAACAGCCCAGTTTTCTACTCTTCTTTTTCTTGCAGATTCCATACTATAGTACACTACACCGGTGTTCCAACCTCGATCAGGTTGCCATCCAGGTCATAAAAACGGATCACTTTCTGTCCCCAGCTGTGTGTTATCAACCGATTGACATAATAGATTTCCGGATATTGTTTTTCCAATTTCTCAGCAAAATCTTCTATCTCTTTTTCTTCAAAATACAACTCACAGGAATTATTTTTCGGAACAACCTCTTTACCAAGATATTTTTTCCATATTGCTTCATCCTGAAGCACCAGTCCCTCGGTCAAAATCACGTTTCCTTCCTGATCCAGCACTACGTCCAGACCGAACAGATCGTGATAAAATTTTTTTGCTTTTTCTATATCTTTTACAACGATCAATACATTCTTTAATTTCACTGCACAATTACTCCCACTTTTTACAACCGTGACATCCATCCGCAAGCCAGTTCCATCCAGCTCTGGCACTCTGGTTGGATGCCACTGCCGTCCTGGCGTTTTGTTTCTTCGTTTGCGAGACTCAGACCATGACCGCCTGCCGGGTAGATATGCATTTCCACCGGTATCTTATTTTTATGTAATGCTTCAAAGAAGAACAGCGAATTTTCCACCGGAACACAGTCGTCCGGTTCTGTATGCCATAAAAAAGTCGGAGGGGTATCCTTTGTCACCTGAAGTTCCAACGACTGTTCTTTCCGTTTTTCCAGATCGTAAGCATCTTCTCCAAGCAATGCTTCAAAAGAACCTTTGTGGGCATATTCCCCGGAAGTGATAACCGGATAGCACAGGATCATTCCGTTTGGCCGGATCTGTTCTGCGGACACGCCAAGTGTTTCGGAAAGAAACGGTTTCTTCCAGAAAACTCCAAGGCTGCATGCCAGATGACCGCCGGCGGAAAATCCCTGTACCACTATTTTTTCCGTATCTATATGGTATTCGTCCGCATATTCTCTCAGATGTGCCACTGCTTTCGCCAGCTGCAAAAGTGCCAGCGGATATTTTGCCGGTTTCACGCTGTAACGAAGGATCGCCGCCTGATATCCCTTTGCGATATACTGAATCGCCACCGGTTCTGCCTCCCGGTCGGATGTCATCTCATAGCCGCCGCCCGGGCAGATCAGAACGAGCGGACGTTTTCTGTCCGGAATCATCTCCGGAGAGTTGTCCAGAAAATAGGTATATAATGCTGCGGTTTCCTGATAACTGTCTACGCTGATATCAATCTTTTTGCAAATCATAGTGTTGTGTCCTCCTGACTCTTTCTCTATTGTCTTACTTGTACCTGACAAGGCACATTCCTTATTCTGCATTTAAAAATTTTAGTAACCGTTCAGTACCTTCACAATAATTACCTATGGAACAGCTACACGCCCTATTACTCATTATACGTCCTGCAATCTTTCTGTCAATTCCCGTTCTTTGACCTTTCTTCCATATCCCTGCATCTGTTTTTCAGCAATTTTTCTCCGCCGAGCAGCTGTTGTTCATATCTGGTATAAGCCGGGCAGCCATAGGTTCCGAGGAACTTCCGGATCCGGTCATTCCTTGTGAGATTCGCTGCGAATAACGTCAGCTCTTCCCCTGTACCATAACTTTTTTCCAGAAATGCAAATCCCCGTTCCAGATTCAGCGAGATGCGCTCCTGCTGTTCGTCACACCGCTTTGTTTCTTCCTCACAGACCTGTTCCAGCCGTCGGTTCAGTGCTTCCTGCCCGCTCTCATGGTCTGCTTTTGCCTGCTGGTCAATCTTCCACAGTATCTTCAACACCGCCTCTTCGGTCTGCCTCTCTTCTCTTCGGATCAGTTCCCGTTCTGTGCGGATCTGCAAACTTTTTTCTCTGCTCTCGATCCAGTCTCCGAATGTCTTTTCTGCATCATTCTCCCGGAAAATACCGAGCTGTCTGCAACTTTCTGTCAGCACTTTCTGTATCTGACTTTCCCTGAAAAATTGTTCGATGTTCTGATCCAGCACAGCCAGCAGAAACGCCAGTACCATACTGCGCTCCTGTGGTGTTCCCTCCTGTGCCATCCGGGTGATTGTCTCCCGTTCCGCATCCGAAAGGCTTCCGTCCAGAACCTGTCTGATCCGGTAATCCTGTCCGTACTTCCGATAAATCTGATAATACGAAAAAAATTCCGCTGCTGTCTTTTCTTCCTGAAGATACTGCTCCACCAACATTTTTTCTACCGGAAATCCCATTTTTTCATAACTTTTCAGCACTGCTGACAGATCTTCCCATCCCCGTGCCGTCACAAACTGTTTTTTCCCGTCCTTCTGACGGATCCGGTAGAAGCGGTCTCTGTGTGTTTCCAGATACGACCGGATACTGCCGTGTACCTGATGGAACAATGCATATTCCATCCAGACATCGAGATCCGGCTCCAGCACGATCTTTCGGACACGGTCCAGCGTCGCAATGTCAAATTCGCGGACGGATTTGTTGTATTCCGGCGGATTGCCTGCCGCTACGATCAGCCAGTCCGGTGGAAGCTTCTGGTTTCCAAACGTTTTATCCTGTAGAAGCTGCAGCATCACCGGAGCAAGTGTCTCTGAGACACAGTTGATCTCATCCAGGAATAAAATTCCTCTCTTTTTTTCCGGTCCGTTCCATGCTCATATAAATGGAAGCGATGATCTCACTCATCGTATATTCCGTCACACTGACTTGTACATCAGCAAATGTACGCTCCACGATCTTCGGAAGTCCCATGGCGCTCTGTCTTGTATGATGGGTCATCGTATATGCTACCAGCCCTGCCCCACATTCTCCGGCGATCTGTTCCATGATCGCTGTCTTTCCGATTCCCGGAGGTCCGATCAACAGAATCGGTCTTTGCTGGCGCAATGCAACCAGCGGATACCCGTTTTCATCTTTCTGAAAATACGCCTGCAGCGTATGTGTTATCGTTTCTTTTGCTTCTTTGATATTCATCCGTTTTCTCTTTTCCCTGTATTATTTTTCTGTCACCAGCAGTTTTTTTGCCCATCCCGGTACCCGGTCCATCTTCTCACTCTTTTTTTACAAATACAAATGCCGTCTCATAATCCGGCTTCTTCTCCGGATAGATTCCGTCACCGTCGGTAAAATAAATCAGTGCTTTCAGGTCGCTGAATTCTCTTTTCTCCCGCATCCGTTCCACTTCCTCGAACACCGGGCGAAAATCAGTTCCTCCTCTTCCGTGAATCACCATCTGCTCCCGGTATGTTTCCCATTCGTTTGCGGAATGGATCATCACTTTTTCCTGAATAAAACTGTCACACTGGATCAGGCATACTTTCCAGTTCTCGAAAAAATTTTCCTTTTCTTCCAGAATCCTTCTGGTCTCTCCAAGGAAACGGGCTACAGTTTCTTTTTACAGGACCCGGAGGTGTCAATGGCAATTGCCAGTTCCTCCAGCCGGTTCCCCTCCCGGGTTTCGAGAGGCTCTATCATGGGAAGATTTCCATACCGTTCCATCCCATAATAATAAGCAACCGGGTCAAAGGCATCCTGATCCAGTTTCATCTCCTCTCTTGTAACAGTAAAACGGCGCAAAAACCGTCGGTAGTCATATTTTCCCTTCTCAATTTCGGAAAGTTCTTCTTTCTGACCACCACGATTCTCGCCTCTTCGTTTTCCTCCTGCGCCATAGGTAATCGCAAGTTCTTTTGCGATCTCTTTCCATTTTTTACAGATTGTTTTCTGTTTCTCTGTCTCTTTTCCGAAACTTTCCGGCATCTCGATGCACTGACGAATCAACCGGAGATATTCTTCATATACGTTCTCCGGATTCTCTCCGAAACGGTGTATCAGATACTCCGGATTCACATACAGGCTCTCCCCGTCTGTCCTCATAGCGGTTACCTGCTCATCCGGCTGCACCCGGAGCTCCAGCAGCGCCCTGCCAAGCTCCGGATACCGCCAGCATAATTCATTTTTGCAGTGTTTCATCAGGCCGGTGAGCAGCTCCTGTTTCGTCGCTGTATTCGGAGATTTTTCTTTTGTTGAAATATGGTTCTTCCACGCCAGCAATACACGGAAGGCATCCCATTTTTTCAGTTCTCCCGCCCTGGTCAGAAAACCGTTCAGTTCCTGCTCTCCAAACCATCCCCTGTCTGCCATTTTTTTCATTCCATCGATATTTTCCTGTACGATCAGATATTCCATGGCGGGGCGGATCCTGCGTTTCAGATAGATTGCTTCCTCTTTTGATATTTCTTCGTTTTCCCGGATATTTTGCAGAAAACGTCCGATTACTTCTTCCAGATGTTGTTGTTCATTCATTTGTATACATCACCGTTTTTTGTATTCTCTATCCATCGTAGCACCCTTTATTTTAATTTACAAGCAGATCCTTTTACTGATTTTCCTGTGTTCCGTCTTCCGTCTGGCTGCTCATCGGCGTGATCACAATATTTTCTGCCGCAATACCGGTTTTCCGTTTTACGATATCCTCGATCTGCGCTCTGCTGGCATCGTCCACCTTGGTATCCGGTACTACAATATCTGCTGTCTCTCCGGTCAGATTCACAACCACATCAGGAAATCCTTTCGCTTCGAGAAGCAGTTCTGCCGCAGCTTCTTTCTCCACAAGATCAGTCATATTTACCATACTGGCGATTGCACTTTCTTTTTCTGTCTCGGAAAGGGCTTCGTTGTTGATGATCGATAACAGAGATTCTTTATTCTGGGAGCGAATCTGTTCCCGTTCGATACGCGCCTGAGCCATATATGTAGAAGCACCTGTCAGAACAGCCTCCCCCGGTGTCTCCTGGGGCTGTGATTCTGTGCCGGATGATTCTTCACCGGAAGCCGTGGCATCTGTACCATCGCCGGCAGTCGCCGCACCGGTCTCATCCGTAACATCAAGATCCAGATTTTCCATATCCTGCAGAACCTGATCCATATTGACCGAAGTTTCCGTCTCACTGGAGGTCTCGGTCTTTGCAGTCTTATCTTTTTTCCCTTTTAATTGTGCATCGGAATAGCTGATATAGCCTGCTGCAGCAATCATTACTGCCAGAGCCGTGATAATGATCTGATTCTTTTTAAATATTTTTTTCACTGCTGCTCTCCTTTTTATTCATTTTGACGGGTCTCATTTCATTTTTAACACTTTGATTTCGTGGGCTTCGACGTGAAACAATGCTATCACCGCCTCCTGGATCTGTTGTACGATCACCGGGTTTCCGCCTCCCTGTGCCACGACGATCACGCCGCGGATCTCCGGATAGGTACTTGAGGATATATAGGGTGTCTGTCCCCCGTCTCCGGTATCCTCGTATACTGTAGTTTCCCCCGTGGTTACCGTCTGACTGCTCCGCTGCATCCCAGAATCTCCTTTTTCACTGGAAGTACTGGTATCCTCCGGACTGTCTTTTTCCACCTGTTTCTTCCCGGTAGATTCCATCGCCACCGCCACCTGTACTGCACCCACACCTTCTACCTGCGACAGCACGCTCTCCAGCTGTTTTTCATAAGACTGCCGGATCTGATCGTCGGTCTGCTCCTGTGTCTGCGAAACTGTTGTCTTTTCCTGTGTCTTTTTTTGCTCCTTTTGTTTTACAGGAGCGGCAATCACAAGAAGTAAAAGACCTGCCAGCCCACAGATCAGCCACTGCTCCCGTTTCATCTCCCTGACTGCTGCAAACACTCTCTCCTTCATAGTCTACTCCTGTATCTTTATATTTATATTCCCTTCCGGAAGATTATAGACTTGTGCAAGTTTTCTTTTTACCTGGTCAGGCTCACCTTCTCCGGGGTGTCCCGTCCGCACGCCGGATCACACAACGGATCTCTTTCACATCCAGTTCCTCCCCGTTAAAAAGTCCACCCTTACTCCAGTGCTCTCGTAAGACAGCTGCTCCAGCAGTGTTTTTATCTGTCTTTCCATCTCTTTCTGGCAGTTTTTCTGTACATAATCCTTTCCTTCCTGTTCCAGATATTTTTTCTCCATTGAAAAGTCCTCATATTCCTGCCGGATTCCTTCCGAAAGTGTCTCCCAGGAGAGTATCTGTTCCAGTTGTCCGACGGTCAATAACGGTTGGATCAATACCAATATCAGCAAAAGTCCCATAAAAAAACGGATATATTTTCGTTCTTCTCCCTGTGGGATCACGTTCATCAGTACTGAAAGGAAAATAAAATAAAACGCCAGATTGCGCACCCACCGGGCAAGCCATTCCAATGTTGTTCCTCCCTCCGTCTTTTTGTAATTCCCTTTTTATTGCAGGGAACCTGCCAGGATCGCTATGGTCAGCAAAAACAGAATCTCCATGGTCAGCAGAAGCCTCACCAGCAGCCCAAGACTCTCTCCCATCGTGTGGATGCACCCTACCATCCGCTTGTCCGTCACCGGCTGCACCACAGCAGCCAGAAACTGATAGGCAAGTGCGCTGATTCCCATTCGGCAAAGAGGCGCTGCACCCGCCAGCAGAAGGATCACGATCGCCGCTGCACCAAGACAGTTTTTAATCAGCACTGCCGATCCGAGTACTACTTCCGTAACCCCTGAAAACAGGTTCCCCACTCCGGGAATCGCTCCGGCTGTCCTGCCGATCACTGATCGCTTCAAGGTATCAACCGCCGGTGAGATCATACGCTGGATCAGCTGAATTCCCACGATCACGCCGATCATGGATTTCAATGCCCAGAGGATTCCGTTCTTTAAAAGTTCGGTCATTTTTGATAAGAATTCTTCTTTTGTAAGGAAATTGATCAGTTCCAGCACCAGATACATCCGGATCGCCGGAAGAAGAAAAAGTAACAGGATCTTCTCTGTGAGAAAAATCAGAATCAGAATCATCTGGTAAAATGCTGTCGCAGTTGCCACACCGCATGCCCCGGTCAGCGCAATATAATACGCCGGAAGCAGTGCTTTCATAAATACCGCCACACCCTCAAGCAGTCTTTCCATCTGACCGGTCATCTCATCAAATGCCTGCAGAAGCAGTAAAAATAACAACAGATAGATCATATAAAAAGAAATATCTCCGATCTGATTGTTCTGAAAAACCCCTGACAGATGACAGAACACTGCTGACAGAAGCACCAGCACCAGAATGTGCACGCAGGTTTCTTTTTGGATTCCCATGGCATCCCACACGCCCTGTTGGATCACTGCTTTCCATTGCTCGGCAGAAAATGCCTGTCCGCTTTTCAGGATGTCCCGGATCATCCCTCGCATACTCTGCTTTTCTTCCAGGAGCTGATCCACCGCCATCTCCACCTCTTTCAGATCCAGTTCTCCCAGTGCTTCTTCCTCTCGTGAAAAGTCCTGATTTTCTGCAGCATACACACAGATCCGGGTACAAAAAAAGAGCAGGAACAGACTGAAGACTGCCATTTTCAGTATTTTCCCACTCTTTTTCTTACCCCAGAAACCCATGGATCGTCTCCAGCAGTGCGGTAAGAATCGGCATACTGATCGCCAGTACTGCCAGGCGTTCGTAGATCTCGATCTGTCCCGCTACTGCGGAATAGCCCGCATCCTTACAGATTCCTGCCGAGAACTGACCGATATAGGTGATACCGATCATTTTCATAAGGATATTCATATATGTAGTATCTACAGGTACATATTGTTGTATTTTTTTCAGGGATTCATACAGATAACTGAACTTTCCCACCGCAAATGCCAGAATAAAGAGTCCGGCCGCCATGGTCAGATAAACCGAGTACTCCGGCTTTGCCGTTTTCATAAAGATCGCAGCCAGTACACAGGCGATACCCGCCGCACCGATCCGGATAATTTCCATATCGTCATCCTCCCCGCCTGCCTACAGGGCAAATAATTTTTTTACGGTTTCAAAAAGATCATAAATATAGGGGAGTACCCAAAACAATACCAGCACAAGCCCGGCAAGACTGGTTAAAAATGCCTGATCTTCCCGCCCGCTGTGTTTTAACACAAGGCTCAGGACGGATACCAGAATCCCCACTGCACCGATTTTAAATATAATCCCGACTTCCACAACCGCCTCCCGTCTCAGATAAGGATCACCACCAGAAAGGCTCCCCCCAGGATCCCGAGGCTTTGCCACACTCTTTTCTGTTCCGGCAGCTGATGCCGCAGTTTTGCTTCCCGCATTGCAAGTTCTGTCTTTCCGCTCTCAAGAAGCTGTATCTGCATCTTTGCATCCAGATATCCAAGATGCCCGAGGGTCTGTAAAAACAGGTCCCAGTCTTCTTCCCGGAGACTGGTTTTTTCCCGCACCGTCTGCTCCTGCTCTTTCAGGATCCGTACAAAGGTTTCGCCGGTCTGCTCTTTCAGCCGTTTCGCAACAGATTGCAGATATTCCCGAAAGGGGGACGCCACTTTCTCGCTGATCCTGGAAAATGCTTCCGGCAGTGTATTTCTCGCATAGGAAATTTCACCGATCAGGCAGCTGATGATCAACTGTAATATCTGCAAGTCTTTGATCCGCTGCTGATACTGTCTGCTTCTCCAGTTTCCCATGCCCCAGCCGGCGAAAAATACCAGCAGAGCACCGCTGACCTTTAACACACAGATCTCTGCCTCTGGTACAGGCAGGTTCCCCGTTCATCATAGATTTCCCGGACTTTTCCGATCTTTCCTGCCGTTTCTTTTTGCAGGATGATATAGCGTTCAAAAACATGTTCTTTTATCAGTCGTTCCAGCAGCGGTTTTTTCCGGATCTCATCGATCGAACTTCCGTGAACCGTTGCCAGAAGTTTGCATCCGCTGTTTAGTGTCATCTCGATGGCACGGATATCTTCATAATTGCCGATCTCATCCACGGCGATCACCTGCGGAGCCATTGAGCGAAGCAGCATGACCATCCCTTCCGCCTTGCTGCAACAGTCCAGCACATCGGTACGGATTCCCACATCGTTTTGCGGAATTCCCTGATAACTGCCACCAATCTCTGACCGTTCATCCACCACGCCTACCGTATTGCCCGGAAAGGTCTCCCAGCCATCAGAAATCTGTCGTACCAGATCCCGCAACAATGTTGTTTTCCCACAGCCCGGTGGGGAAATAATGAGTGTATGACACAATTTTCCATCTTCCGTCACATACGGAATCACCATATCCGCACAACCGGTAATCTGGT